>Ga0265295_1001838_pt1 | contig 36021 bp, 31 predicted proteins | sample Munlansysbiofilm_FD_192503 | JGI IMG/M metagenome (GOLD analysis project Ga0265295, IMG submission 192503) | Leachate microbial communities from a municipal landfill in Southern Ontario, Canada - Methane capture system biofilm | ecosystem: Engineered > Solid waste > Landfill > Unclassified ... | reverse complement strand
CTGATCGTTTTCCTCTAACGGAATCTCCTGATCTGGTAATCCAGGCGGATCAGGCTCCTGGCCCGGACTTTCAACTGCCAGATCTGCATCCACCAGGGCCTTTGCATTGAGGATCAACTCCTCAGCCCCTGATTCGGGAAGATCCGTCACGGAAAGAAGATCGTCAAGATTTGCAAGGGAAACCTCCTTGAACGAACTGAACCCACCCTTGAATAATTTTTCTGCAAGGGGGAGGGAAACGTTCGGAATAGACATGAGCGAATCATACCCCTGCTTTAATTCAGTGCTGTACTCATCCTCGCTCATCACCTCAAGATGCCAACCGGTCAACCTGCATGCCAGACGAACGTTCTGGCCATTCTTTCCAATGGCAATTGAAAGAAAATCGTCCGGAACAATCACCTCCATGCTTCGGTTATCCTCGTCAATGATAACCCTCGCTATTTCAGCAGGAGCCAGGGCATTACATACAAACTTGGCCACATCTGGATTCCAGGGAACGATATCAACCTTTTCACCCCTCAATTCCTGGACAATGCTTTGAACCCGATTCCCCTTCATGCCCACACAGGCACCTACGGGATCGACATCTGAGTCTGTTGAACTTACCGCAATCTTCGTACGGACACCAGCCTCACGGGCCGTTCCCCGGATGGTCACAATTCCCTCGGCTATCTCCGGAACCTCAGTGGCAAAGAGTTTTGCGACAAATTCAGGATGGGTCCTCGACAGAATGACCTGGGGACCTCTGGACTCTTCAAGCACATCAAGAATATAGGCCCGAATTCGATCACCCCGGCGGTAGTTTTCCCTGGGCATCTGCTCCCTTGAAGCCAGAACCGCTTCAGCCTGACCAAGGTTGACTATTATATTGCCCCGGTCAGTTCGTTGAACGATTCCATTTATAATTTCACCCTTTCTATGGATAAAATTTTCATAAACGGCATTTCTTTCGGCTTCTTTCATCTTCTGAATAATCACCTGTTTGGCGCTCTGGGCTGCAATTCTGCCAAACTCGGCCGTGTCCACCTTAATCCCCAGACTGTCGCCGATTTCACAGGCAGAGTCATAAAGAAGACCTTCCTCCAGAGTCAACTCAACATCTGGATCATCAACCTCAGACACTACCTCCTTAAACTGAAAGACTTCAACTTCGCCATTTTTTTCATCATAGTGAACCTCAATGTCAGCCCGGGTTCCCAGTTTCTTCCTGGCGGCTGACTCAACAGCCTCTTTAATGGTGGCAATGAGGACCTCGACATTTATCCCCTTTTCCCGGCTTACCTGGTCAACAACCCGTTTAATATCTGTTATAAGCATCCGTGTTCTCCATGTGGCTAAGCAAGTCTTGACTTGGCGATCTGTTCAAGGCGAAACACAATAGTCTCGTTGTTAACAACAACCTCCACACACCCATCCTGGGCCTTACTTAAAATTCCCGTAAACTTACGACGATCACCAATGGGATCCGCCGTTTCAACCTTGATCCTGCTCCCCAGAAATCTTTCAAAGTCAGCCTGCTTTTTCAACGGCCGCTTTGCCCCTGGAGAAGATACCTCAAGACGGTAGGCTGAGATCTCCTCAAGCTCAACATCCATGATATCCCCGAGTTTCCGGCTCATCAGCACACAATCATCGATTGTGATCCCGCCCGGCTTATCCAGATAAATTCGAAATATCATCCCAGCCCGGTCAGACACGCACTCCACATGGACAAGCTCGAACCCCTCTTGCACACACAGAGGTTCTGAGATCGCCTCCACGGAAGCTACAAGAGGATTTATTTTCTTGTTTTGTGTTTTCATGAAATGCCTGCTGCTTATCCCCTGTTCAGGCAGGCCAAGAACCCACCCCCCTGAAAAATAGAAAAACGGGCAAACGCCCGTTCCATGATGCAAACCAACTCTGAGGTCCTTACCTGTCTGCACAACTTACCTTTAAATCAAAAGGCTTGGATCTAAATACTCATCGATTAAACATCATGGTTTAGATTAATGGAACGCAAAAACTACCCCTTGGCCACAAGACTACTGACCACCCTGAAGCACCTAATATCAAATGGAGCGGGCAACGAGGTTCGAACTCGCGACTCCAAGCTTGGGAAGCTTGTACTCTACCAACTGAGCTATGCCCGCACATTAATGGAGAAAGCTAACACAACCCCTCTTTCATGTCAACAAAAAATTAATACTGCCTAGGGCAAATCCGCCTTAAAGGTAGCAACCAGATGTTTCGAAATACTGTCGTGAAGCCCCTTGATCTTTTTTTCCTTCAATGTCTTGCTCCAGGACCGATAAACAACCCTCAGGGAAATTGATCGTTTACCCCTGGCAAGGGGAGCGCCCTCATATACGTCAAACAGAAATACCTCTTCCACAAGGGGGTCCTTCTGGACAAAGGTGGCAGCCTCTGCCACAATGTCGGCACTTAGAATGTCACCATCGACAATCAGGGTGATATCCCTTGAGATGGCCGGAAACTTTGGAAGCGGCTTTGAAACGATCCTGTCCGGTGCCAGGTCGAGGAGAGACGTAAGGTCCAGCTCAAAGACAAAGGCGGCCTGCCTGAGTCCAAAATTCTTCAACACTGCTTCATCTATTTCACCCACGACACCGAGGGGACGACCGCTTGCCTCAATCCTGGCGCCGTTGCCAGCCTTGAGATAGGGATGATCATCCAGGGTTGCCCGGGCAAAAAAAACCCCGGAAATACCCAGGTGGGACAAAAGCCCCTCCACAACACCCTTGATGTCAAAAAAATCAACACTGACGGACTTGGCGTGCCAGGAGGAGATATTTCGTGGGCCTGTCAAAACGGCGGCCAGCCATTCTGCCTCCAGGGGCTGAATGCCATGGCCCTTTGAAATAAAGGTATTTCCAACCTCAAAGAGACTCAGACGATCCACCTGCTGGGCATTGTTACGCCTCATGTTTTCAAAGAGACCGGGCAGAAGAGTTGAACGCATCACAGCCAGATCTTCTGAAATGGGATTGAGCAGCCTTTCAACCGAACGTCTTGCATCATCCTGGCCAAGCTTGAGTCGATCAACTGATTCAGCAGCGGTAAAGCTGTAGTTTATGGCCTCGCTGAACCCAAATCCAACCATGCTGTCCCTGATATTATCCCTGAAGGCGAGCCTTGGAGAGAGGGTGATTTCTGCGGATGACACGACCGGCAGGCTGGTTTTAATATTGTCGTACCCCCAGAGTCTTGCCACCTCCTCGGAAAGATCTTCGGGCCTTGTTACATCCACCCTGAAGGTGGGAACCTCAACGGACATGAACCCCTGCTCCTGTTGATCAACCCTGAACTCAACAGATTCAAGCAGTCGCCGGATCTGTTCGTCACCAAGGTCGGTGCCAAGACGCTGATTTAGTCGTTCGACATTAAGATCGATATTGACACGAGGGGCCTTACGGGGATTAACATCAATCGTCCCCCTTGCAGAAACACCCCCTGAAACAGCCTCCATGAGTGCGACTGCCCGATCCAGAACATCCTTTGTAGCAAAGGGGTCCACCCCCCGCTCAAACCTGTGGGAGGCATCTGTGGCAATACCCGTTCGCTTGGATGTCTTGCGAATGGATACGGGATTGAAATAGGCACTCTCCAGCAGAACCCGGGTAGTTGTGGGAAGAATTTCAGAGTTCTCACCACCCATCACACCTGCAAGGGCCACCGGTGCATCGCCGTCACAGATCATCAGCATATCCGGTTCAAGGGAATGTTCTTTGCCATCAAGGGTGATAAAGTCTGTATCCCGACCGGCAGCCCGAACCTCTATTCTACCCTGGGCCAGGCGATCAAAATCAAAGGCATGGAGTGGCTGGCCAGTCTCGACCATAACATAGTTAGTCACATCTACAATATTGTTGATGGAGGTCAGACCCACAGACTCAAGACGCCGCTGGAGCCAATAGGGAGAAGGCCCCACGGTAACATTGGTTAGAAGTGCGGCACAATAGCGGGGACAGAGCTCAGGATCAAGGATATCAACCCTTGCCAGAGAGTCGATTGAGATGTCAGACTGTTTTTTCCCCCCATCTACAGGAATAATAGCCTCGGGAACATTCAGGCGAACCGGAGGCGTTTGAAAGGCCGCGGCCTCCCTTGCCACACCGATCACGCTCAGGCAGTCGGGTCTGTTGGGGGTAAGATCAATCTCAAAAACTACGTCTGAAAGGGAAAGGGCTTCGACAAGGGGAATTCCCGGTTCAAGGGAAGAATCAAGTTCCATTATCCCGGTACCATCCGAGTTGAGCCTGAGTTCCGAAGCACTGCACAGCATCCCCTCGGAAACTTCGCCCCTGAGCTTACCTTTTTTGATTTTGAAATCACCTGGAAGCACCGCACCGACCATGGCGCAGGGAACGACCATACCCTCTCTTACATTGGGTGCACCGCAGACTATTTTCAACACGGCATCACCTACATTGACCCGGCAGCATTTGAGATGGTCGGCTCCGGGGTGCTTTACAACCTCTTCCACCCGGGCCGTTACAACCCTGTCAAGGTATTCAAATTGCTCCTCGACTGATTCAACCTCAAGGCCCGCCATGGTTAGCTTTGCCACCATCTCCCGGGGAGTAGACTCAATTGCCGCATATTCTTTTAACCAGCTTAAACTGACTTTCATATTAAAACTGCCTTAAAAAGCGCATATCGTTTTCAAAAAACTTCCTGAGATCGTCGATTCCATATTTGAGCATTGCAATACGTTCAATCCCCATTCCAAAGGCAAATCCCGTATAGATATCGGTATCATAGCCCACATTTTCAAACACGGCAGGATGAACCATGCCAGCACCCAACACCTCAAGCCAGCCAGTCCTGGAACAGATGCGACAGCCCTTGCCCCGGCACATCACACAACGGATATCCACCTCAGCACTTGGCTCGGTAAAGGGGAAGAAGCTGGGCCTGAATCTTAGGGAAGTCTCCCCGTCAAAAATCTGGTGAATCAGGGCCGTAAGCACTCCCTTGAGGTCACCAAAGGAAATGTTTTTATCGACCATCAAACCTTCCACCTGATGAAACATGGGGGTATGGGTCAGGTCGGAATCGCATCGGTAGACCTTGCCGGGAGCTATCATCCGAACTGGAGGTTCAGTCTTTTCCATGACCCTGGGCTGGTTGGGCGAAGTATGGGTTCTAAGAAGAATTGAATCAGACACATAAAAGGTATCCTGCATATCCCTTGCAGGATGGTATTTCGGGATGTTCAGGGCTTCAAAATTGTAGTAATCAGTCTCCACCTCCGGCCCCTCCACAATATCAAAACCCAAACGCAGAAAAACATCGGATATTTCCCTGGTGATTCGGGTCACAGGATGTATCGATCCCCGCACCTGGGGCCTGCCGGGCAGGGTAACATCAATGGCCGCCGGAGAGTTGTCCCCATGGGAAAAAAGATCCGCAGCCTGCCTGATGCTGGCCTCAAGCTTTACCTTAAGCTGGTTGGCAGCCTTTCCCGCCAGGGGCCTCTCTTGATCGTCAAGTTTTGAAATGTTTCTCAAAAAGGTAGTTAATTCACCTTTTCGGCCCAGATAGCGGGTGGAAATCACTTCCACCTCAGCCAGGTCCAGCGCCCCTTCAATCGCTTCAAGGGCGCTGCTTTCAATCTCTTCAAGTGTTCTTCCCACGACTGTCTCCACCCCTTTCCTCCCCCGACTAAAGCTCAGCCGCAGCCATTTGAGCTATCTGGGAAAACCCTGCAGGATCAGACACGGCGAGTTCTGCCAGAACTTTTCTGTCAAGCTCAACCCTGGCAAGCTTGAGCCCATGGAGCAACTTACTGTAGGAAAGATCGTTCATCCTTGATGCTGCATTGATTCTTGCAATCCACAGCTTACGAAAATCACGCTTTTTGGCCCTGCGGTCCCGATAGGCATATCCCAAAGCCTTGTCAACGGCGTCTGCTGCCGTACGGTAAAGCTTGCTGCGACCTCCCCTGAAGCCCTTGGCCAGTTTAAGAACCTTATTCCTGCGTCTTCTTGCCTTAAATCCTCTTTTTACTCTCATCTCTAAATGCTCCTTAAACCCGTGATCTATCCGTTGGGCAACATACGTTTAACTGCCTTTAAATCACTGGCGCAGACAATCTGATCCAGCCTGAAAGACCGCTTTCTCTTGGTTGTTTTTTTTGTCAGTATGTGACTCGAATGTGATTTTCTAAACTTGTACTTTCCAGAACCTGTTTTTGTAAACCTCTTTGCAGCAGCCCTGTTTGTTTTTATTTTCGGCATTCCTACATCTCCTGGGTTGTGTAATACTCCAAAAAACACAATGGCACAACCTGCCCTCAAGGACGGATGCACCACCTGTTATCTCTTTTCAGCAGCACTCTTTAATGAACATCGCAGTTCTCTAACCTGAATAAAGATCACAACCTTCAACACTGATTGTGAACTTTTTCGCATAAAAAAAACAGCTTCGAACCAGCAACGGGGCATCGGGCTTTATTGTCTCCGCCCCAAAGGACAACCGCAAGGGAAACTCCCTAGACTGAACCCGACTTATTTGGGTGAAAGCACCATTGTCATTGTCCGACCTTCGAACTTGGGAAACTGTTCAACCTGGGAAAATTCCGAGGTCATATGGGCAACCCGTTCCAGGACCTCCCTTGCCTGCTGACCAAGGGTAATTTCCCGCCCCCTGAAGACCAGAGTAACCTTCACCTTATCCCTGTTGCTTATGAACTTCTGAATATGCTTGACCTTGGTTTCAAGATCGTGGGAATCAGTTCCCGGCCGTACCTTGATCTCCTTGACCTGAAAGCCCTTTTGTTTTTTTCTGGCTTCCTGGTGTTTTTTGGTCAACTCGTATTTGTATCGACCATAGTCCATTATTTTACAGACAGGCGGTTGTGCATTAGGTGACACTTCAACCAGGTCCATATGACTTTCCTTGGCCTTCTGAAGAGCCTCCTCGATGGCCATTACGCCGACCTGCTCACCATCAACGCCCACAACCCTGACCTCGGGAGCCCTGATGTCCCTATTTACACTTGTCCTGTCCTGGCTTCTTTGTCTAGCTATTCCGCACCTCCTGCGATTTTATTTACCTTACTGAGCACCGCTAAAACCATATAGCAACTCGTCATAATATCCATACTCGTTTAGAATTGCAAGTTTTTATTTCAGTTTTATCCCTGCCTGGGTAAGGGTATAGTGTTCAAGAAGACTATTTTTCCAGTATAGATTATTCTCTTTTTGGAAAAATTCAGCAAAAAGGTCAAGACTTTTTTTTCTGAGAACCCCGGGCACCACCCTCACTGGACATTTTTTGTACAACACGGGCAGGCTTTCAAGATCACAGCCAGTTCCACCCCCCATGATATCCTCATAGGCGTAAACAATTTCTTTTATTCCAGAGAGAACAATGGCTGCAAAACACATCAGGCAGGGTTCCATTGTAGAAAAAATCACGGCCCGGCCCGGGTCGAAATCTCGACCCAGGGCGGCCAACTGCCTCAAGGCCCTTATCTCAGCATGATCTATTTCACAGGGACGTCCCGCCAAACCCGCACTCCCGACCCTGTGCCCCTCTGCCACCACCCGGCCGTCACTTACAACAACCGCCCCCACGGGAAATTCCCCCTGGTCAAAAGCCCTTTGGGCAGATACCAGGGCAAGCCCCATAAAATGTTCATAATCTAACGGTTCGATCTCTGCCTCCTCTAACCCCGCATAAAAGAAATACCTTTACAAAATTTTGACAATATGCACAATTGTTTTCTTCAATATCAACTAAAAAACATCTGTGAAGGATACATGAAAACTTCCATAACCCACGGGGCCCGAAAACAAGACTTTACCACCCCATCAACCAGAGCTAGCAGCCCCTGTCTGCGAGAAAAATTTGAACTACGAGAAAAATCATTTCTCTCGCCCTTTGCCTGTTCAAGCCTGGAATCAGCCGGTCGAGCCAGACAGGAGCCCCCCTGCGACATAAGAACCCCATTTCAACTTGACCGGGACAGGATTGTCTATTCAAACGCCTTTCGGCGACTCAAGCATAAAACCCAGGTTTTCCTCTCCCCCCTTGGAGACCACTACAGAACCCGGCTGACCCACACCCTTGAGGTGTCTGAAATAGCCAGAAACATCTCCCGGGCCATGGGGCTGAACGAAGACCTAACCGAAGCCATTGCCCTTAGCCATGACCTGGGACATCCACCGTTTGGCCATGGTGGTGAAGCTGCACTAAAGGAAATTTTCTCTCCAGATTTCTCCCATCAGCAACAGGGAGTCAGGGTGGTTGACCTTCTTGAAAAACAAGGCCAGGGGCTTAACCTGTCCTGGGAGGTAAGAGACGGAATCCTCAAGCATTCCAAGGGATTTGGCGAAATAATGCCCACAGCCCCCGGGGAATTGGCCGCAACCTCAGAAGGTAGAATTGTCAGGATTGCAGACATAATGGCCTATCTGAATCACGATCTGGATGACGCCCTCAGAAGCCGGGTAATCAGCCCGGACGAGGTGCCCGAAGCCTGCATTAAAAGACTTGGCAGCACGCACTCCCAGCGGGCAAAGACCATGATCAAAGAAATTATTTACACCAGCGGAGCAGAAAACGGCAAATTAAAGCTCTCCATGGGTGAGGACGTCTTTTCTGCAATGACTGTTCTGCGGCAGTTCCTATACCACCAGGTCTATCGCTCCCCATCGGTCCACAGAGAGTTTCTCAAGGCCAAAAGGGTAGTAAAAGAACTTTACAGCTATTTCATGGACAACGTTGACGAACTCCAGCAGGAACTCAAAAAAATGGAGATGGCACCCTGGGAACCAGGCAACAACCCTTTGGAACGGTCAGTGTGCGACCTCATTGCAAGTATGACCGACCGATATGCCCTGAACCTCTACTCAAGACTGTTCTTTCCCAAGGCCCTTTTTTAAATTAAGGAACAAAACAACCCATGACCAACCAGACCCGGCTCTTTAAACGCCTCGCAGCCCTCTACGCCCGTATGGACGAGGCCTGGGAAGCAGCTGCGGCCCATTATGGATTTATCTGCAGGGGCTGTGCTGACAATTGCTGTGAGACCGAATTCTATCATTATACTTACATCGAAAAGCACTATCTTCTCTCGGGATTGAAAACACTCCCATTGCCCAGCATTGAGACCATCAAAAAAAAAGCAAAAGCTGCCTGCACAGCAAGGGATGAGACCAGGCCAGTAGAAAGACCGGTCAGGGTGATGTGCCCGCTGAACAGCAACGGCCTTTGCCAGCTCTACAAATTTCGACCCATGATCTGCAGGCTCCACGGCATTCCCCATGAACTCAAAAACCCCGGAGCCAACCCTGTACGCCAGCCAGGTTGCGCAGACGGCACTCCGCTGTTTAAAGCCGCCACCTATTTTAAATTTGACCGCACCCCCCTCTATACAGCAATGGCAAAGATAGAAATGGAGTACAGAAGCTCAACAGACAACAGGACACGCATTAAGCAGACTATTGCCGAAATGCTTACTTAGCTGTTAGCTAAATAGAACATTTTACAATCGTTGGGTTTCGTTCCTCAACCCAACCTATTACTATCTGTTGACAGCTAGTAGATAAAGGCTAAAAACTCTTATGCTTCATGCTTCGTTGTGTCCGCAGAACATGGGTGCTATAGAAAACCCACGTTGAAACATCACTGTGTTAGTCTCGATTTTAGAGGACCGATATGGAATCGGCCCCTACACCCCAACTACTCCCACTGGCATAGGCGGCACAGCCTCTCCCCCAAGAACAAACCCACCATCAAGGCGGATCACGGAGCCTGTCATGTAGGGAGCATCCCTGATAATAAAAAGCAGTGCCTTGACCGCATCCTCAATCCGGCCAGTCCGCCCGATCAGGGTGCGGGCCACAACAGCCCTTTTTTCATCATCGGTAAGAACCTCCTCCCACCCCCGGGTGCCCTGGGCGTGACGGGTTTCAAACACTCCCAGCATGATCTCGTTGACACGGACATTGGGCGCCCCCATTCGAGCCCAGGTTTCGGTCAGCAGAGAAACCCCCCGATTGGCCGCAGAATAGCCTTCGTTGAACAGAGGAGCTGCACAACCGGATCTTCCCACAATGGCGGCAATCGAAGAAAAATTTACGACAACCCCATCCCTGGAACGCTTCAGCAGAGGAAAAACTGCGTCAAATACCCATCGCTTTGCCTTTAGCGTTGTCGCCATCTCAAGATCCCACTGCTCCTCCACATACGGACCATGTACGGCAGGCCATCCACCACGCTCGATATTGTTCACAAGTATGTCCAGGCATCCAAACCGGTCTTCAATTCTCCGGGCAAGATCCGCAACCCCGGCGGGATCGAGAAGATCCACATCGACTATCTCAAACCTGGCCCCTGTCTTATGAAACTCTTCCTCCATCTCCCAAAAGCTCTCCTGCCAGTCATGGCGGGTCAGGACCAGACTTGCGCCCTCCTTTGCAAGGGCGAGGCCGATCCCCCGGCCAATTCCCTTTACGGAACCTAGCACAAGGGCAACCTTATTATTAATATCCACCTTGCCCACCTCTAATATCCAGGGTAACACCAAAGAGCGTGTAGGCTATCCAAATATACCCGAAGTCAAGCAGAGAGGTATCGTCAGTCGCCAACCGGTCAACAAGAGCTGAAGGGACATCAAGTCCTGCAGGAAGCCCATCTTCAGTAATACGACTCCGAAATGCATCAAGATCGTAGCAGGCAAGATAGAATCTGGCGGAATCCACAGGATCGAGCCGGCCCGGCATGATACGATTCTTCAGGCTCAACACCTCCATTAAGCGATCGTTCATCTGATTATGAAGGGCAAGGTCCTGGCCAGCCAGCCAGGCCCTGACCGTCTGACCGGTATTCTGCCCAAATCCCCTGCAGTGGGGTTCCTCAATCAGGGCAAAAAACTCAGTAACCTCACCTGTTTGCCTGGACCGTGCAACGGCTCGAGCCAGGGGATAGAGCCTACAGGATGCTGGCCTGTCCGGGTAGACAGAGCAACCTTCTGGGCTCACAAACGGACAAAGATGACCCGTGGCAGGGTCAGGCTTAAACGTCACCACGGGAAGTCCCGACTCCGGCCCGATATGTGAGGATGTGTATTTTTTCAAAAACAGACCAGAAGCGAGGTTGAGATTATTTTTCAACCTGAGAACATCATAGGGTGTGAGGGCCTGGTTGAGATCCCTGCAGCAGTCGTTAAAACACGAGACATCAGGAGAACACCCAAAGTTCATTTCATCATCAAGATGAACGGGAATCATTTCTTCATTCATAGCTATTTTTCCTTAATCCTTTTTTTACCACAACGGCGCCCACACAGAAGACGACCATAAGAGTCGCTCCTACAGCGGGTCCAGCTTATTTATCTAATTTCACGCTTCATTGTGTCTGCCAGGCAATGGGAATTATCAGAAACCCCTACAGACCTGCATGCGGAAACGGATCTTGCCCGACCATAATCGAACTTTTTTTCAAAAAAAGCGATAAAAAAATTACCAACGGATCTGGTCTTTTAAAATAAACCTCATTATCACTACATATTGTAGACATATTTAAGCTCCTGGGCATATATTGACAAGTCTAAAAGGTTTTTAAAGGATGAGAAAAACGTTGAAAAACCAGCGGTAAAAACTCTTGACAAGATACATAAGTGGGTGCTACCTTCCATACATTTGAGAAAGACCCGGGCAAATATTCCTTGCCTTGAGCATTAAAAGGCTTCCACCGGGCATTGACACACCGGATGACCGAGGTCGAAGTAAAGCGGCCTAATTTTTTTGTAATATAGGGCGACACAGTAAGTGATGTCGCAGTTTCATTAACAGCAGTTGCTGAAGATTAAACAATTTCAGCACAAATGTAAGGGAGGTATTTCAAATGCCATCTTTTGTAATCGCAGAAAAGTGCGACGGCTGTAAGGGTGGGGACAAGACAGCATGCATGTACATCTGTCCCAACGACCTGATGGTCCTTGATCCCAACGCAATGAAAGCATACAACCAGGAGCCGGATGCATGCTGGGAATGCTACTCATGTGTAAAGATCTGTCCCACCCAGGCTATCGAGGTCAGGGGCTACTCTGACTTTGTACCCATGGGAGCCAATGTTGTTCCCATGATGGGCACAGAGGACATTATGTGGACCTGTAAGTTTAGAAACGGCGTCATCAAGCGTTTCAAGTTCCCCATCAGAACAACCCCCGAAGGCCAGGCTAACGCCTATCTGGATCTTAAAGGAAAAGATCTTAACAGTGGGCTTCTCTCCACGCAGGAAGCAGACGGCATGGTGTTTCCCACTCCCCAGGAGCTGGCATAGTCAACCTGTTATCCATCATTGAACCAGGATTAAATCACTATTACTTTGGAGGTATATAATGGCATTACCTAATAAGCCGGTTGGAGAGCTTAAGGCGGTAAGGGAACCGGAAGTTGACAAGAGAGACGTTGACGTTCTGATCGTCGGCGGCGGCATGGCTGCCTGTGGAACGGCCTTTGAGATCAAAAAGTGGGCCTCAGACGACACAAAGATCCTTCTCTGTGACAAGGCTGCTCTTGAGCGCTCGGGAGCCGTTGCCCAGGGTCTTTCCGCAATCAATACCTATATAGGTGAGAACTCGATCGAAGACTATGTCCGCATGGTCAGAAACGACCTCATGGGAATCGTACGTGAGGATCTTATCTACGACCTTGGCCGTCATGTAGACGACTCTGTCCATCTGTTTGAAGAGTGGGGACTTCCCATCTGGAAAAAATCAGAGGACAACAAGAACCTTGATGGTAAAAAAGGCCTGAAGCTCGGATCACTCAAGGGTGGAGCCACTCCTGTCCGCACAGGTAAGTGGCAGATCATGATCAACGGTGAGTCCTACAAGAGAATCGTTGCCGAGGCAGGCAAACTTGCCCTTGGTGATGAGAACATTATTGAAAGATGCTATATTGTAGAGCTCCTCAACGACAAGGAAGACCCCAACAGGGTAGCAGGTGCCGTTGGTTTCTCCCTTCGTGAGAACAAGGTCTACATCATCAGCGCCAAGACTATTGTTGTTGCCTGCGGCGGTGCTGTAAACGTTTACCAGCCACGTTCAGTAGGTGAGGGAAAAGGCCGCGCCTGGTACCCCGTCTGGAACGCAGGCTCCACATACACAATGGCCCTTCGTGCCGGAGCAGAGCTCTCCATGATGGAGAACCGTTTCACCCCTGCTCGTTACAAGGATGGATACGGACCTGTTGGTGCATGGTTCCTCCTCTTCAAGGCCCAGACAGTCAACGGTCTTGGGGAGAACTATGCGGCAAGTGATGAGGCAAAGGCAGAGCTTGCAAAATACGCTCCCTATGGAACAGCCGCCATCACCCCCACCTGTCTTCGTAACCATCTGATGATGAAAGAGTACAAAGAGGGCCGCGGCCCAATCATCATGAAAACATCAGACGCCCTTGCAAAGCTTGCCGAGACCATGAGCAAAAAAGAGATGAAAGCTCTTGAGTCTGAGGCCTGGGAAAACTTCCTTGACATGTCAGTAGGTCAGGCAGGTCTCTGGTGCGCAACCAACACAGAGCCAGACAAGAAAAACCCTGAGATTATGCCCACCGAGCCGTACCTCCTCGGATCCCACTCCGGATGCTGCGGCATCTGGTGTTCAGGACCGGAAGAGGACTGGGTCCCTAAAGATTACAAGTGGGGATACAACCGCATGACTACAGTCAGGGGCCTCTTCACCGCAGGTGACGGCGTTGGCTGCTCAGGGCACAAGTTCTCCTCAGGCTCCCATGCAGAGGGCCGTATCGTTGCAAAATCCATGCTACAGTATCTTGCAGCCGAAGGTGACAAGGTAACCGGTTTCAAAGAGACCGATCAGGAGCTTGTGGACTTAGTTTACAAACCTGTTTACAACTACCTTGACCACTGCGCATATTCAACCGCAGAGGATGTCAACCCCCACTACTGCAAACCTGCCGGTATGGCCATGCGTCTGATGAAAATGACCAACGAGTACGGCGGAGGAACAGGCACCTTCTACATGACAAGCGGCAAGAACCTTGAGATCCTCATGGAGAACTTCGAGTACTTCCGCGAAGATCTCGAGAATATCGCTGCCGGTGACCTCCATGAGCTCCTCAGAGCCTGGGAGATCAACCACCGTCTCTACACGGTTCAGGCCCATACACGTCACATCCAGTTCCGTGAGGAGACAAGGTATCCCGGTTTCTACTACAGAGGCGACTTCATGGGGCAAAATGACGAAGAGTGGTTCTGCTTTGTCAACTCGACCTACAACAAAGAGACCAACGAATGGTCCTTGAAAAAAGTACCGTACCACAAGATCATTGCTGACTAATATCAGAAACTGATCGTTTCAGGTATGTTCTTCTGAAAAGCTGACCTCCAGGTGCGATTCGTGTGCCTGGAGGTTTTTTCAAATTTTGGTGCTCGGGAATTTTTTCTATCCTGCCTCCTTATCAGTAAAACAAAGAAAAAGAGACTGGAAAACTAAAACCCGCAGCAATTTTCGAGTTTCAATTTTCGAGTTTCAATTTTCGAGGAGGCAGGATGCCGAATTCTCGGCACCCTAAAACAATATAAGTAGAGTACAAAATGCACGGAGGGACAGCATGACAACAGATAAATCAGCCCCGACCAGTGGAAGCATCCTGGTGGTTGGCGGCGGCATCAGCGGCCTGACCACTGCCCTGGAGGCTGCCGAAGTCGGGTATGAGGTCTTTATTGTTGAAAAGGACCCTTCCCTTGGCGGAAGGGTATCCCAGCTCAAACAATATTTCCCCAAACTCTGCCCGCCCACATGCGGACTTGAGATAAACTACAAACGCATCAAGGACAACCCAAAGATCAAGGTCATGACAATGACCGAGGTCGAGAAGGTCGACGGCAAACCCGGCGACTACACAGTCAAGCTCAAGATCAGGCCAAGATACGTGAACGACAACTGCACGGCCTGCGGTGAGTGCACAAAGGTCTGTGAGTCTGAGATTTCCAACGAGTACAACCTTGGCATGAACCGCATCAAAGCAGCCTATCTTCCCCACAACATGGCCTTTCCCCAGCGCTATGTCATGGCCCCCTCCATGGCCCAGGATGACAGGGATCGCTGCAAAGAGGCCTGTAAGTTTGATGCCGTTGATTTTGATATGGAAGAAAAGAGTATAGACATAAAGGTCGGTGCCATTGTCTGGGCAACGGGCTGGAGACCCTATGATGCAGCAAGGATAGACAACCTGGGGTTCGGCCGCTACCAGAACATAATCACCAACATGATGCTCGAGCGTCTAGCCGCTCCCAACGGACCAACCAAGGGGAAGATCGTCAGACCATCGGACGACAAGGCACCCGCTACCATTGGCTTTGTCCAGTGCGCAGGATCAAGGGACGAAGACCACCTTCCCTACTGTTCATACATCTGCTGCATGGCATCCCTCAAGCACGCCACCTACCTTCGAGCCCAATATCCCCAGGCAAAGATCTACATCTACTACATTGATCTTAGAACCCCGGGTAGAAAATATGAGAACTTCTACAAAAACCTCAAGGCCGACGAGAATGTCTTTTTTGTAAAGGGCAAAGTTGCAGAAGTAGGTGAAGAAGAGGGCACGGGCAACATAACCCTCGTTGCCGAGGACACCCTGTCCGGCGACAAAATCCATCAGACCGTTGAGATGCTCGTACTTGCAACGGGGATGCAGCCCAACTCTGCCGTTGAACGGCCCAATGCCGATCTTACTTTCAATTCAGACGGCTTTATCGTGAATGACTTTAAAAAGGGCGGCATGTTTGCAGCAGGCTGTGCCAACAAGCCAGCCGATGTTGTAACATCCAATCAGAGTGCCACCGGCATGGCCCTGAAAGCAATTCAAACGCTGGTGAGGAGGTAGACCAACCATGGATAAGAAATACGGAGTATATATCTGCACAGGGTGCGGCATTGGAGATACCCTTGACATGGAAGCCCTGGTTGACGTACCCGATGAAGAGGGTGTGTACAACAAAACCCATCCGTTCCTCTGCGGCAAGGAAGGCCTTGCCATGATACAGAAGGACGTAGACGATGGAAAGGTCAACGCCATGGTCATTGGGGCCTGTTCCCGCCGGGTCAACTTTGACGTATTCAAGTTTGACAACTGCATTGTGGAGCGGGCAAATCTCAGGGAAGGCGTGGTATGGCCCCATTCCCGGGAGAAATACCCTGCCCTCACCGAAGAGCAGAAGGACGATGAGGAGCACTTTGACCGCATCCAGATGAAGGCCGAGGATTACATCAAGATGGGCATGGCCCGAGTTGAAAAGGTAACACTTCCAACCCCCTACAAGACCGAAAAATTTTCCAAAAAGATCCTCGTCCTCGGCGGCGGCATCACCGGTATCTCAGCGGCACTTGATGCGGCCAAGGCGGGATTTGAGGTCACCATTGTAGAGAAACAGCCTAAACTTGGCGGTTATGCGGCTTCCATGAGAAGCCAGATGCCCGTGGTCGAGCCCTTTGAGGAGCTGATTCCATCGGTTCTAGCCGACAGGCTTGCCGAGCTTGAGCAATATCCCAACATCGAAGTTAGAACAGGAGTCGAGGTGGCCCGTATCGCCGGTCAGCCCGGTGAGTTCACCGTAACCTTTAAGAAACCCGGTGAAAAAATTCCCTTTGACGTACCCTTTCCCCTGCCCGAAGAGATGACCAAGGATGAAAAGGGCGAGGATCTGAATCCGGAAGACATGCATGCCAAGTTTCTTGAGTACAACGAGGGCCGACTGGACATTCTCCAGATTGATCCCGAGGGAGAACTGTATGGAGCGGTGGTTCTGGCTGCCGGGTGGAGACCGGACAAACTTAAGGGCGAAGCCTATGCCCACCTGGGTATTGACCTTCCAGATGTAATCACCAACGATGAGTTTGAACGACTTGCCGCCAAGGGCAAGGTTGTCAGACCTTCGGACGGCAAAGAGGCAAAAACGGTCGTCTTTGTCCAAAGCCCTGGAAAGGATGAGGATGATGCAGATTTCCCCTACTGCGGGTCGGTCACAAGCCTGGTGGCACTGAAACAGGCCAAGTATGTCAGAAACGACTACGAGGATGGCAAGGCCTACATCATATACCAACATATGAGAACTCCGGGGCTTCAGGAAAATTTTTACAAGAGTATCCAGCAGGACAATGGAATCTTCATGACCAAGGGTGCGGTAAACAGCGTGACCCAAAAGGGAGACTCCCTGGTGGTTGAGGCAGCGAATACACTGCTTGGCAAGGATATCGCCATTGAGGCGGATCTTGTTGTTCTTTCCAGCGGTATGGTGCCGGTCACCGTAGATGATCCCGTTGTTAACCTTGCCTATCGCCAGGGTCCCGGTTTCAGGGACAACGACATTTTTGGTGGATACGCCGATTCAAACTATATCTGCTTTCCCTATGAGACCCAGAGAACAGGGGTATATGCGGCAGGCACCATCCGTCGAGCCATGACCATCGAAGAGAGCATGGAAGATGCAACAGGAGCTGCCCTCAAGGCGATTCAATGTATCGAATCCTCATTCAGGGGAGTTTCAGTTCATCCAAGATCCGGCGACATGACCTTCCCCGAGTTTTTCATGCAGCGCTGCACCCAGTGTAAACGCTGCACAGTGGAATGTCCCTTTGGCGCCCTTGATGACGATGATAAGGGTACGCCCAAGATCAATCCCACCCGGTGCCGTAGATGCGGAACCTGCATGGGTGCCTGTCCCGAGCGTATCATCAGCTTTTCCGACTACAGCATCGACAGCATCGGCTCCCAGATCAAGGCAGTCGGTGTTCCGTCTGAGGACGACTTTGACGAGCCGCCCTTCAGGATTCTTGCCCTGGTATGCGAAAACGATGCCTATCCGGCCCTTGACATGGTCGGCATGAACCGCATGGATTACTCGCCCGACGTAAGGGTCATCCCGGTGCGCTGTCTTGGTTCGGTCAACGCAATCTGGATCAAGGACGCCCTGGCCCAGGGAATGGACGGTGTTATCCTGATCGGTTGCAAGCACGGTGATGATTACCAGTGCCATTTCATGAAGGGCAGCGAGCTTGCCGAGATCCGGGCCAACAAGATGGGTGACGCCCTTGCAAGTCTTGCCCTTGAAGAAGAGCGGGTAAGATTTGAAGAGATCGCCATTGATGAGTATGACAAGCTTCCCGGACTCTTGAGCGATTTTGTTGAAGAGATCGAGGGCCTTGGTCCCAACCCGTTCAAGGGATTCTAACCGGCGCGGCCGGAGCAAGGTATGACTCACGGTCGCAACAAACTATACACACCTCCGGCTGGTATGAATCAGCCGGAGGGTTATATAAAAATTTAGGAGGTATCACAGTATGAGTGATAAATACCTTGTTCAACCGGATCTGGCCTATATCAAAGAGCTGGAGGGCCTCGGTGCGGACACGCTGAAAAAATGCTTCCAGTGCGCCACCTGCTCGGTTGCCTGCCCGATTTCACCGGACAACAGCCCCTTCCCCAGAAAAGAGATGATAGCAGCATCCTGGGGCTTGAAAGACAAACTGATCCCCAACGCTGACATCTGGCTCTGCCACGAGTGCGGGGACTGTTCCGACCTCTGTCCCAGGGGGGCAAGGCCTGGTGACGTGCTATCGGCAATCCGTTATACGGCCATCAAAGAGTATGCCCGGCCAAAATTTCTTGCCAATGCAGTGGAAGATCCCAAAAAGCTCCCGTTTCTCCTTGCAATTCCAGGTCTCTGGCTTGCCCTTCTTGCCTTTATCACCATGACGGCGGGGGATACCATGACCAGGATTTTCAACACTTTCGGTGTCCAGTGGGCCCATGAAAGCAATGGTGAAATTGCCCAGGCAGATTTTTTCTCCACCTGGTTTGTGGATTTAACCTTTGTGCCCCTGGCAGGCTTTGTGGTCATAGTCTTTGCCTTAAGCCTGAAACGCTTTATTACCGATATCCATCAGAATGCAGTTGCCGAAGGTAAAACCGACAAAACCAGCATAGATGTCAAAGGTTTTTTACTCTCCATTGTCAAGGTGATCCCGGTTATATTGAAGCATGACAAGTTCAACGAATGCGAGGCAAACCATGACAGGGCAACAGCCCATATGATGGTTCTCTATTCGTTTATCGGACTCTTCATCGTAACCAGCATCTTCTTTGTCGTTCTTTATGTTTTCAGCATCCCGGGACCCTACTCCCAGCTGAACCCTGTAAAGTGGCTTGCCAATATTTCCGGTGCTGCCCTTGTAATAGGTGCGACTCTGATGATCAAGAACCGCCTGGGAAAAAAAGATCAAGTATCGGCCTACAAAGACTGGTATATCCTTGGTATCGTTCTTTCACTTGGTGTTACTGGACTTCTCACCGAAATGGCACGCCTTGCAGGCTACGCCAACCTGTCCTATTTCATCTACTGGCTCCATCTGATTGCAATATTTAACCTGTTCGCATTTCTGCCCTTCTCCAAGATGGCCCATCTGGTCTACAGGACAACAGCACTGGCCTATGCGGAGTATGCCAACAGAAAATAAAGCCTGACAGTATCCGGCATCAGTCTCAGAATCAAGGGGTTGCGGTTTTTTACCGCAACCCCTTTTTTTTCCCTTGCTTTTTTTATTTCAAAGGATATAGTCAAATTATTGCTTGCGGCAAAGGCTGTATCTGGTCGTTTTCGGAGCAGCTTTCATAGGGGTCAAATGTTGATTTAAGGAGGGTAAGGTTTTGGCACAAGGAACTGTTAAATGGTTTAGCGACAAAAAGGGTTTTGGTTTTATCGAACAGGACGATGGTAACGATGTGTTTGTTCACCATACGGCAATAGATATGCCCGGGTTTAAAACACTCGCCGAGGGTGAAAGAGTCAACTTTGACATTGAAGACAACGAACGCGGACCTGCTGCAAAAAATGTTGTAAAACAGTAGATCTTTCTGCATAGCATCCATCAAAAAAGGCAGAAGCTGGTGCTTCTGCCTTTTTTAGTAGAGGCTTTTTAAAAGGATAATAATTTGAAATACAAAATAGCGCTGCTCCCGGGAGATGGAATCGGCCCTGAAGTCATGGCAGAGGCGGTAAAGATCCTCGAACGGATCAAGACCATCTATGAATTTGACATTGAGCTTACCCAGGCAGACGTGGGGGGATGTGCCATAGACAGCTCAGGCATGGCATTGCCCCCCGAGACACTGAAAATATGCGAACAGAGCCAGGCCATCCTCTTTGGCTCGGTGGGCGGACCCAAGTGGGAGAGCCTTCCCCCCGAGGAACAACCCGAACGTGGGGCTCTTCTCCCCCTGCGGAAACACTTCAACCTGTACTGCAATTTAAGGCCCGCCAGGGTCTTTCCATCCCTTGCAGGTGCATCCCCGCTCAAGTCTTCGATTGTTCGACAGGGATTTGACATCCTCTGCGTCAGGGAACTTACCGGTGGAATTTATTTTGGCCAGCCCAAGGGCCGGGAGGGAACGGGTCCCACGGAAAGAGCCTGGGACACCCTTGTCTACTCGAGGATGGAGATCGAAAGAATTGCACACCACGCCTTTAAGGCGGCGGGTAAAAGGCGACGGATAGTTACTTCCGTGGACAAGGCCAATGTGCTCACCTCCATGGTGCTGTGGCGGGAAACGGTCATCGAAGTAGCAAAACAGTATCCAGACATCCAGCTGAACCACATCTATGTGGACAACGCCACCATGCAGCTGGTCAAGGATCCCCACCAGTTTGATGTGCTGCTCTGCCCCAATATGTTCGGAGACATCATATCCGACGAATGCGCCATGATAACCGGCTCCATGGGGTTACTGGCATCTGCCAGCTTAAACGAACGCAACTTCGGCCTTTTTGAGCCTGCAGGGGGCTCTGCACCGGACATTGCAGGCAAAGGCATTGCAAACCCCATTGCCCAGATTCTGTCGGCAGCAATGATGCTCAGATACAGCCTTAATCAGCCAAAGGCCGCCGATGCAATTGCGGCGGCCGTTTCAAAGGTGCTGGACCGGGGAATCCTTACGGCAGATCTCGTCTCTGCCGACGACCAAAAGCATGTTACAACCGTTGAAATGGGCAACTATATAGCTGACGCTATTAGTAGATAGTTGATAGTAGGGAGTAGCTGTTACCTACTATCAACTAAAAAGGGCCTTTCATCTACAAGATGAAAGGCCCTTTTTAAATGGCGGGAGCGACCGGGCTCGAACCGGCGACCTCCTGCGTGACAGGCAGGCGTTCTAACCAACTGAACTACGCCCCCGCAATCTAATCAATGCTTAAGTTGGTGGGCGAAACAGGGCTCGAACCTGTGACTTCAACCTTGTAAGGGTTGCACTCTACCAACTGAGTTATTCGCCCGCTTCAATCTCAACAACGGAATAGTATTTACCAGTATTCTCGATGGGTGTCAAGCATAAAAAACATCTACTCCTCTTTTTTTTCAACTTCTTTATCAAGCAGGGCAAGTTCAAGCACCTCGCCCATCTCTTCAACCAGACAAATCTCCATCTGCCGCTGGATGGAGGCGGGGATTTCAACTATGTCCCTCTTGTTCTCTTTGGAGATGATGACCCTGGTGATGCCCGTTGCATGGGCAGCAATAAGCTTCTCCTTGAGACCGCCCACAGGCAGCACACGCCCCCTCAGGGTGATCTCTCCGGTCATGGCAGTCTTTCGATCCACAGGCCTGCCCGTTAAAGCCGAAACAAGGGCCGTACACATGGCTATCCCGGCTGAAGGACCATCCTTTGGGATAGCACCCTCAGGCACATGGATATGGATATCAATCTTGCGGTAAAAGTCATCCTGGATATGAAACTCCCTGTGCCTGGAACGTACATAGCTGACGGCAGCCGAGGCAGATTCTTTCATCACATCCCCGAGTTTACCCGTCACTGAAACATTTCCCTTGCCCGGCATGGTGACCGTTTCAATGGTTAAGAGCTCCCCTCCGGCCTGGGTCCAGGCAAGCCCGTTCACAATACCTACTTGATCCTTTGCCTCGAGCATGGAATCCCGGAACTTAGGCTGGCCAAGGTGCTTGTGGATGGATCTGACTGAAAGGTTGTACAACGGTTTATCCCTTTGGCTCTCTTTCTGTCTATCCTTCAGGTTATCGCCTGCCTCGACAATATTTTTTACAATCTTCCGGCAGACAGATGAGATCTCCCGTTCAAGGTTCCGCACCCCGGCCTCCCGGGTGTATTGACGGATGATGGTAAGAATTGCCTGCTTGGAGAACACCACATCATTTTCGGCAAGCCCATTGGCCGCAAGCTGCTTTGGGATCAGAAACCCATGGGCGATCCTCTCCTTCTCATTCTCTGTGTACCCGGGGATCTGGATCACCTCCATCCTGTCCCGCAGGGGAGCTGGAATATTATGAAGGGTATTGGCCGTGGTTACGAAGAGAATGTCGGAAAGATCATAGTCCACATCAAGGTAATGGTCGTTGAAGCTCTGATTCTGTTCAGGATCAAGAACCTCGAGCAGGGCGGACGATGGGTCCCCCCTGAAATCGGTGCTCATCTTGTCCACCTCGTCGAGGCAGAATACCGGATTGCTGTAACCGGTTTTTTTAAGGGTCTGGATAATCTTGCCGGGCATGGCACCAATATAGGTCCTCCTATGCCCCCGAATCTCGGCCTCGTCCCTGACACCGCCCAGGGATATCCTGGCAAAGGACCTGCCGGTAGAACGGGCAATGGATCGTGCCAGGGAAGTCTTGCCCACACCTGGCGGACCCACCAGGCAGAGAATCGGCCCCTTGATCTTTTTTACCAGCATCTGAACCGCCAGATACTCGAGTATCCTCTCCTTGGGTTTTTCAAGGCCGTAGTGATCCTTGTCCAGTATCTGACGGGCATCGGCAAGATTCATTTTGATGCGACTCTTTCGATACCAGGGAAGGCTGATTAGCCAGTCTATGTAATTTCTGACAACGGTTGCCTCGGACGACATGGGTGCCATTTGAACAAGCTTGTCAAACTCCCTGCGAACTGCGGCCGCAGCCTCTTTGGGCATCCTCTTCCGCTTGATCTTGTTTTCAAGCTCCTGGAACTCGTGGGAGTTTTCCCCATCCTCACCCATTTCCCGCTTGATGGCCGTCATCTGTTCGTTAAGGTAGTGCTTTTTCTGAAGCTTCTCCATCTGTTCCTTTACCCTGCCCTTGATCTTCTGGGACATGGCAAAGACCTCGGTTTCCTCATGGGTAAGCTTTAACAGCAAAAACAGCCGCTCCCCAACGTTTGAGGTATTGAGGAGCTGACGTTTATCGTTGACCTTAAAGGGCATGTGGGCGGCAATGGTGTCGGCGAGCTTGCCAGGATCATCGGAAAGCCCCCCAAGGAGCTGAATCAATCCCTTGGAAATAGTGCCGGCAAGTTTTGCATAGGCCTCAAAAGCCTCAACAACAGTACGTACCGCAGCCTTGGCCTCAGGGCCTTCAGGGTTTGTCTCGTGGACAATCGTAAACTCGGCCGTCACAAAATCATCACCCTCCCTGAGCCTTATGAGCCTCCCCCGGCATTCTCCCTCCACAAGGGCCTTGACAGTACCATCGGGAAGCCGCAGCATTTGTGTGATCCTTGCCTGGGTTCCCATGGGCGAAATGTCGTTAACCATGGGCTTGATCGTCTCCGGGTCATTCTGGGTGGCAAGGAAAATACGCTTGTCCGTTTCCATGGCCCTTGACAGGGCCTTGATGGAATGGGCTCTCCCCATGAACACAGGGGTAATCATATGGGGAAAAAGGACCATATCCCTGAGAGGTACCAGGGGCAGTTGCCTTGTTTCTGTTTCAGGATCTTCTTTGTTTATCTTGTTCAAATTATCTGTCATCAATTAGCAACTTTTAGGTGTCTTTTCCCTGGCCCCGGAAGATTCAGAGGCCAGGATTTTATGATTTGAGCCGGTCAGGCCCATGATTCTCATGCCTGCTTCTGGGCCTGTTCATACAGGAGTATGGGTGGTTCATTTTTGAGAACTACCTCTTCGCCCACGATGCACTCCCTGACATTCTCTGTTGAGGGAAGTTCATACATAATGTCGAGCATGGTTTCTTCCATGATGGCCCTGAGCCCCCTTGCGCCAGAACGACGGACAACGGCCTCTTTTGCCATGGCCACAAGGGCATCCTCGGTAAAGGTGAGTTTAACATTCTCAAACTCAAACAGGCGCTGGTATTGCTTAAGCAAAGCATTTTTCGGCTCTGTAAGGATTTTGACCAGGGAATCTTCGTTGAGCTCGAACAGGGAGGTGACAACCGGCAAACGTCCCAAAAACTCCGGAATCAGGCCAAACTTGATCAAATCCTCCGGCTTTAACTGTTCGAGGAGTTCCCCCACATTTTTTTCCTTACGGCTCTTGACCTCGGCCCCGAAGCCCATGGATTTTTGACTGATCCTGCGCTCAATAACCTTTTCGAGTCCGGTAAAAGTTCCACCACAGATAAAGAGTATGTTTGAGGTGTCCACCTTGACAAAATCCTGCTGGGGGTGCTTGCGGCCTCCCTTGGGAGGAATGCTTGCCATGGTCCCCTCGATAATCTTTAAAAGGGCCTGCTGAACCCCTTCACCAGACACATCCCTTGTGATGGATGGATTGTCCCCCCGCTGGGAGATCTTGTCGACCTCGTCTATGTAAATAATCCCCCGCTGGGCCTTTTCAATATCATAGTCGGCGTTCTGGACCAGGGAAAGTACGATGTTCTCCACGTCCTCGCCAACATATCCCGCCTCTGTAAGGGTGGTTGCGTCGGCCAGGGCAAAGGGAACGTCCAGAAATCTCGCCAGGGTCTGGGCAAGAAGAGTCTTGCCGCAACCCGTAGGTCCGATAAGCAGAATATTACTCTTCTGGATCTCCACATCGTCCTGATTTTTACCCAAGGAATCCAAACGCTTATAGTGGTTATAAACAGCGACCGAAAGCACCTTCTTGGCCCTATCCTGCTCGATCACATAGGTATCAAGAACTGCCTTGATCTCCTTTGGGGTCAGATTTTTATCGCTAACCTCCACCAGAGCAAGACTTTCCTTTTCCTCATCCTCGATGATTTCCTCACACAGGTTGACACATTCGTTGCAGATGTAAACACTGGGGCCTGCAATGAGTTTCTTTACCTCTTTCTGGTTCTTTCCGCAGAACGAACAGAAAAAAGGGTCGTTCTCTTGATCTTTAGAACTCATCTTATTTCTCCTTTGCCGCTTCTGCCTTTTCCAACTCCGCCCGGCTTGTTACCACATGGTCAATAATACCATACTCCGCGGCCTCGGGGCCTGACATGAAAAAATCCCGGTCAGTGTCAACTGAAATTTTTTCATAATCCTGGCCCGTATGCTTTGCCAGGATGCCACTCAACACATCTTTGATGCGCAAAATTTCGTTGGCCTGGATCTTGATGTCTGAAGCCTGTCCCTGGGCACCGCCAAGGGGCTGGTGAATCATGATTCTGGAGTTAGGAAGGCTGAAGCGCTTTCCATTTGCGCCGGCAGCAAGAAGCAGGGCGCCCATGCTTGCGGCCTGGCCGATACAAACAGTTGCCACATCTGGTTTGATGTACTGCATGGTGTCATACACAGCCATCCCGGCCGTCACAACTCCGCCAGGTGAATTTATATAAAAGTTTATATCCTTATCAGGGTCTTCCGACTCAAGGAACAAGAGCTGAGCCACAATGAGATTGGCAACCTCATCGTTCATGGCAGACCCCAGGAATATGATTCTGTCCTTTAACAGTCGAGAATAGATATCATAGGCACGCTCGCCTCTGTTAGTCTGTTCAACGACCATGGGAATTAAGGGCACGATTTTCTCCTTTGTTTATTCTATTTTCCATCCATTAGGAACTAAACCCCCAAGGCTTCAGAAACACAGAATTATTGGTCTGTCTTATCCTGTTGATCCGCTGCCTCTTGGTTTTCAGCCTGTTCGTCTGTGGATGAATCAGCCTCACCAGTATCAATCTCTGGAGTGACCTCAGTTACATTACTTTGTTCTATTATAAGGCGGGAAGCCTTTTTTTCAAGCTGGGTATGTTTATAGTAGTCGAGTTGACGCGGATCCATCTTGAAAAAGTTCTTGACCGCATCAACTGAGGCTCTCATTCCAACGGCCATCTCAGCATAACCCGCTTCAAGCTCCTCGTCAGTCAGCTCAAGTTTTTCCTGTTCGATTATCTTGCCAAGAAGAATATGACGCCGGGCCTGCTTTTCAGCCACGTGACGATATTGTTTTTCAAAAAAATCCCTGCCCAGTCCCACATCCTCAAGATTGACGTTATTCTGGGCATAGGCCTGCTCAGCCTCGGCTATAATTCCCTGGAGCTCTGCATCCACCATTGCATCGGGAACCTCAAATTCATTCTTTTCAAGAAGAACTGTAAATATCTGCTCGCTCAGCTCGTGCTCGACCCGCCGCACATACCCTTTTTTTAGGTTGTCGAGAATAGCGGCTTTGAGCTCATCCAGGGTTTTGAACTGACCAAGTTTTTGCGCCAGGGTGTCGTCCACCGGAGGCAGAACCTGTTCCTGTACCTCTTTAAGAAAGACCTTATAAGTGACTGTTTTGCCCGCAAGGGCAGCATCGTTGTGACCATCACCATAAACCACATCGATATCCAGCTCTTTTTGAGGAATCACGCCTGTGAGTTTTTCGGAAAACTCCCTGGGCAGCGTATTGCCCCCAATGGCCATCACATAATTTTCAACCAATGGAGTTGCATCAAATGGCTCACCATCGACAAACCCCTGGTAGTCGATCAGAACAAAATCATCAGTCCTGACTGGTCGTTCTTCGGTAACCTTCTCCTTTGTGGCAAGGGATTTACGAATCATCTGGATCTGGGCATCGACCTCCTGGTCTGTTGCCTCATACATATTTTTTTTCAGCTCGAGTCCCTTGAAATCCACCGGTCCAAGCTCCGGCATCACCTCAATGGCAATGTCAAAAATGAAGGCCTCCCCAGGTACCAGTTCAGGTTCATTTTCTATCATGGGGCCGCCAACCAGTTTAAACTTATGCTCTTCAACGGCCTCTGAAAAAGAATTCTGAATCAGATGGGGAACAAGATCGGCATGTACATCCTTTGAGAATCTTGTCTCCATTACCTTCCGGGGAATCTTACCCTTTCTAAAACCCTTGACAGTTGCTGTTTTTTTGAGCTCATTGTAAGCTGCGTCCAGCTCCTTTGCCACATCCTCTTTTGGGATTTCAATGTGGAGAACTTTTTTTACCGTGCTTTTTTCTTCAACGTTTAATTGCATTGTTTCCCTTCCTGTACAAAAAGGCTCTTAAACACGGGCTCCCCTGGGAACCAGCAGCGCATCAAGCCATCTCTTATTAATATTATTCTGGTGTTGTCGTTAATATTTGCAACCACCGGCGACCGTTCCATCGTTCAATATATATGCCCTAAGTAAAAATGTATTAAGTTAATCTTTAAATGTACAGGTGTCAAGAAAATTGAAATAAAGAATGCATTTCAATACTTTGCGAGGAGATACTAGGTAGTAGTCAGTGAGCAGTGGATGGAAGCCTAGGTTGGGTTGAGGAAGGAAACCCAACGATTGCATGGCATTCTATTTAATTGTAAAACCTGAATCAGGACTGAACTCTGTCTCTTGTCTCTTGTTTCAAGTCTCTTGACTACTCGCCTCTGGATGGAAAGAAGAGCTGTTTGAGCCATCCAAGGTAGGTATTTCCCCGGAGCATCTCCCTGTCCTGGTTGTCGAGGAGCATGGAGATCCTGTCCACATCGGAGAATCGGTCCCTGCGGGTGGTGATGGGTCTATCCGGGTCGAGCATCCGGATCACCTTTGCGGGATTGCCAACGGCAATGGAGTTGGCCGGGATATGGGAACTCACCACAGCGCCTGCACCCACAATGCTGTTCTCGCCGATGGTGACACCCTTGCAGACAATGGCGCTATCCCCGATCCAGACATTTTCCTCAAGGCGGACAGGAGCTGCCTCGGCAGGGGGCAGGCTGCGGTCGTAGATGCCGTGCCAGTCGGAATCGGTAATATAGGCGTTGCTTGCGATCATGCAGTTGTCTGCGATATAAATCCCCCGGGCCGCACTGATCCTGACCCCGGGTGAGATGAGTACATGGTCCCCAATCTGGATTCCAGGCACATCAGTTTTGTCTGTCCACACCGTAAGCCTTGTCTTCTTGTCCGAAGCTCCGAGCAGGGTGACGTTGGCACCAATGGTAACAGGAGCCCCGAACACCTCGATGTGCCAGGGTTTAACCACGTAGGGATTGGGGCCGAGGCCGTCGAGCTGGGGTTCCAGAAAATGGTGAAGATAGAAATTCTGGAGGCTGAACCATGCCTTTTTTACAAGATAGGGACGATGATCTTTTCGCACGGCTTGTCTTACCCCCTGAACCTGAAGCCGTCCCAGGCAGCGTGGCTGAAGAGCCGGGATGCCGGGGTTATGGCGTAAAGAGCATCTGCCGCCATGAGGACGACGGCATTGGTCCAGGAGATCTTTTCCTCGGGCCACACAACCATGTCAGGAAAGGTGTAGCCGCACCAGAAAGTGCCATCGTCAAACACCCGTTCCTGAATCCAGGAAAACACCAGGCGGGCAAGCCTGTGGTTGCCCATGGCGGCAAGGGCGATGACAAACTCCGAGGTCTCGGCCATGGTTACCCAGGGCCTGTCCGAGACGCACCTGACCCCCTGCTCCTCGATCACATATTTTTTCCAGTACCGCTCGATCCTCTTTGCCGCAGCATCCCCGGTGAGGGCACCTGACAGCACGGGATAAAACCAGTACATGGAAAATCGAGACTTGCTGATGTTGTAGATATGAATGCTGCCCCGGATCGTTGCCCCAAGCTTTTCAAAGGCCAGTTCCCACTGGGGTCGGCGCTCTCCAACAAGGTCTGCAAGGGCAAGGGCGCATTTCAGACTCATAAAAATGGAGCTTACCCCGGTCAAAAGGGCCATGGGATCGATTTTTCCCTCGGGGCTTTTGGCCCAGAATATCTCTCCCCTGTCAGTTTGAAGGCTGACGGCAAAATCGATTCCCCGCTCAACAGTCGGCCACATGGTTTTGACAAAAACGAGATCCCTGCGGATAAGCCAATGGTGGAACACACCGGTTGCGAGATAGGCACTCATGTTTGTTTCGCAGGTTCGATCTTCAGGAACGCCTTCTATGTAGGAAGAGTACCATGAGCCGTCCTGGTTCTGACGATCGGCCATCCATCTGTAGGCAAGCTCCGCCTTCCTGGGGAAACCCGCGATATTGAGCCCCATGGCCGACTCCACATGATCCCAAGGGTCGGTCTTTCCCCCTTGAAACCACGGAATCTCACCGGTTTTCCTCTGCAGGGAGACGATGAGATTCGCCACTGAGTCAACATTCAGTGAAGGGCATTGCCTTGCCTGTAAACTGTCAAATTTCATTCAATTCTCCCCGTCCTGGCCAGACATTTACATTGTGAAGACAGCTTTTAGCTAAGGGCTAATAGCTAACAGCTAACAGCTAATTAAACAAGGGGTTAATACCAGAATCCCCTGGAAAAGGCAAGGTGTTAGCGACAAACCACCCCATGAATTATAATTCAGGCTGTTTGTTTTTTATGTCACCGGGATCTTTTTTTAGACTCCCAGGGATAAAAACCAACCAACCTAAAAGGTAACTTTCTGAAATTGAAAGATAAAAAACAGACAATCCAGAGTTGAATAAATAAGAAAATACCTTGACATTCCATGGACAACTCTGCTAATCAAAAATGAATGCTCATTCATAAGTTGGTTGCATGGTTCTAAATTTATATACAGGAGGGAGTCATGGTTAGAAAAATCAGAAAGGCTGCAGTGATCGGGTCTGGAATAATGGGTGGCGGAATCGCCGCCCTCCTTGCCGGCGCTGGAGTTAATGTACTGCTTTTGGACATTGTTCCGTTTGATTTAAAAGACGAGGAAAAAAATGATCCTGCCGCAAGGAACAGAATTGTAAAGGCGGGAATGGATGCAGCCCTTGCATCTTCACCGTCCCTGTTCATGACCAAAAAAGACGCCGCACTCATCACCACGGGCAACCTTGAGGATGATTTTGACAAACTTGGAGAGTGTGACTGGATCATTGAGGTGGTTGTGGAAAACCTCAAGATCAAACAGGCCCTTTTCAAGAGAATTGAAGGAATCAGAAAACCCGGTTCTATTATCAGTTCCAACACATCCGGCATCCCTTTAAAGGATATGTCAGAGGGTCTTTCTCCTGAATTTAAACAGCACTTTATGGGGACCCACTTTTTTAATCCGGTCCGCTACATGCACCTTCTGGAGCTGATTCCCGGGGCTGAGACCCTTCCCGAGGTTCTGAATTTCATTGCCGGTTTTGGCGAAAAACACCTTGGAAAAGGAATCGTCTGGGCCAAGGACACCCCGAACTTTGTGGGCAACAGAATCGGTGTCCAGGGTATTGGGAAAGTTATGCAGATGATGCTCGAAGACGGCTTGACCGTTCCCGAGGTGGATGCCATCTTCGGCCCAGCCCTGGGTCGTCCTAAGACGGCCATATTCAAGACAACCGACCTTGTAGGGCTCGACACCATGTCCCATGTGTGCCAGAACTCCTACGATCTCTGCCCCGACGACGAGCAGAGGGACGCCTTTCTCGTTCCTGACTTTGTCAAAAAGATGCTTGAAAAAAATCTTCTCGGCAACAAGACCCGGGCGGGCTTCTACAAGACTGACCTGACACCCGAGTGGAAAAAAATCCGCAAGGTTATCAACACGACCACCCTTGAGTATGAAGATCTTGTGCGTCCCTCTTTTCCCTGCCTGGATGAGGCTAAGAAAAAAGCCACCCTTGCCGAAAAAGTCGTCTGCGTTCTTACGGGCGATGACAAGGGTGCAAAGTTTGCCTGGAAGATGGCGGCCAACAGTTTCCAGTATGCGGCCAACCGTATTCCAGAAATTTCAGACACGATCATCGAAATCGACAACTCCATGAAATGGGGCTACAACTTTGAGATGGGACCCTTTGAAGTTTGGGACACCTATGGGGTGGAAGCCGCAGTTGAACGTATGAAGGCTGAGAATCTCGATGTTCCAGAAAATGTAGCAGCAATGCTGGCGGCCGGCAACAAGAGCTTTTACAGGCTTGAGAACGGTGTAAAAGAGTTCTACGATTTTGCATCAAAATCCTACAAGCCCGTTCCCGTGAGCAAAACCATGGTCTCCCTTGCTGCGGCAAAGGCCAACAACAAGACAGTTTTTGAAAACAGCTCAGCTAGCCTCATCGACATCGGTGACGGCGTATTCTGTGTCGAGTTTCACACAAAGATGAACGCCATCAACGGTGAAATCGTGGATTCCATTGACCAGGCCCTGGACTATGTGGATGCAAACGGTGTCGGAATGGTGATCGGCAACGAGGCAGGCGGCATGCCCGGCGCATTTTCCGCAGGTGCAGATCTCTCCTTCGTGTCCAAACTCTGCCACGAAAAAAAATATGCAGAGATGGACGCCTTTCTTAAAAAAGCCCAGGACGGAATCCAGAGAACCAAGTACGCCCCGTTCCCAGTTGTTGCAGCACCCTATGGAATGGTCCTTGGCGGCGGATGCGAAACCTGCCTTGGCGCAGACAGAATCGTTGCCCATGCAGAGCTCTTCATGGGACTCGTGGAGATTGGAGTAGGTCTTCTTCCAGCCGGCGGCGGATGCATGAACCTCTGGAAGAAATTTGTCAACGCCCTTCCCGCTGGAACGGCCAAGGACATGGATCTTGCAAAGCTCTTCATCCCGGCCTTCATGAACGTTGCCATGGCAAAGGTTTCCATGTCAGCTGCCCAGGCCAGGGGCAACGGGTACCTGGGACTTGCCGACAGGATAGTATTCAACCGGGACAACCTCATCGGCGAAGCCAAGAAGGAAGTGCTTAAAATGGTTGACGATGCCTATGCACCCCCTGCAAAACAGCGCCTCCTTGTCATGGGAAATGCTGGTCAGGGAATGGTCAACGGCGAAGTCTTCAACCTGATGAGCGGCAAAATGATGAGCGAGCATGATGCCTTTCTTGCCCGGCGTATCGCCTATGTCATGAGCGGCGGTGATGTCAACAAAAACACCATGGTTCAGGAAGAGGCTATCCTCAAACTTGAACGGGAGGCTTTTGTGGACTTTGCAAAAGAGGAAAAGACTGTGGCAAGAATCGACCACATGCTTAAAACCGGTAAACCGCTCAGAAACTAAAGGAGAAATCAGATGAGAGATGCATATATAGTACAAGCAATAAGAACCCCAGGCTGCAAGCAGAGGAGGGGTCATTTCAAGCAGACCCGGCCCGAGGAGCTGCTGTCGTTTATCCTCAGGACCATTGTTGAAAAAACAGACGGCATCACCCCGGACGACATCGAGGATGTCATGTGCGGGTGTTCTTTCCCAGAGGGTGAGCAGGGACTTAACATCGGAAGAATCGGCGCGAAAATGGCCGGTTTTCCAGACAAGACTTCAGGCGCCACCGTAAACCGTTTCTGCTCTTCTGGAATCGAGAGCATAGCCCTTGCCTCGGCAAGGGTCAGCATGGGCTGGTCAGATATAGTCATCGGCGCAGGGGTCGAATCCATGACCTTCGTTCCCATGGGTGGAAACGTGCCCCGCCCCCATCCTGAATACTCAAGGACCAATCCTGATATGTACACATCCATGGGTATCACGGCCGAGAATGTTGCAAACCGCTACAATGTTTCCCGGAAGGATCAGGATGAGTTTGCATCCAAGTCCCAGGCAAAGGCTGCACGGGCAAGGGACAAGGGGCTTTTTACCGAACTTATCCCCACCCCTGCCTATCGCTACGTGGAGCAGGCAGACGCAACCTTTAAGAAAGAAGAGTTCATCGTGGATGCAGACGACGGCATCCGGGAGTCCTCGCCCGAAAGCCTGGGCAAGCTCAGGGCAGTGTTTGCCGCCAACGGAAGCGTCACTGCAGGCAACTCCTCCCAGACCACGGACGGAGCAGCCGCCTCGTTGATCGTATCCAAGGACAAATGCGAGGAGCTCGGCCTTAAACCAATCGGCAGGCTCGTATCTTACGCAACAGTAGGCTGCAGGGCCGACGAAATGGGAGTGGGACCAAGATACGCCATTCCAAAGGTATTGGAGCAGGCCAAGCTGACCGTGGACGACATCGATATCTTTGAAATCAACGAGGCCTTTGCCTCCCAGGCCATCTACTGCATCAGGGAACTGGGCATCGAAAAATACATGGACAAGATCAACATCCATGGCGGTGCCATCGCCCTTGGCCATCCCCTGGGATGCACGGGTGCCAAACTAACTGCCACCTGCCTTGCCAACCTCAAGGAGGTCAAGGGCCGTTACGGAATTGTCTCCATGTGTATTGGCGGCGGCATGGGCGCTGCCGGAATTTATGAGAGATTCTAACGATACATAACCCAAATGGCCGGAGATAAAAAGAAATCCGGCCCTGGCAACAAATAGCAAAAGAGGCTGTTCCCCAGGGAACAGCCTCTTTTTGCTTGACCTGCCTGTACAAAGCATAAATAATTAAACATATTGATCTCCACCAATGACCGGGAGGCTTTTTCCCATGATCATAAAGATCATATCCCTTGTTTTGGTTTTCATGGCATTCACACCGTGTATGGGAGAGATCTACCAGTGGACCGACACCAGGGGCATCAAACACTTCAGCAATATATCCCCGCCTGACTCTGGAGTTGCGCAAAAGACCATCGAACAGAAAATCCTATCCCCCAAAATCAATAAGGAAACCTTCCAGGGACCTGGCTTTAAGGTACTGGCCGTCTATGACGGGGATTCGATCAAGGTTGAGGAAATACACAAAAACACATCCATGGGGCCTAGTAAAAAAACCGGCCTGAAACTCATGGTTAGGCTTGCCGGTATTGATGCTCCAGAATCAGGCTATAAAAGACGGTCTGGCCAGCCGTTCAGCCGGAAGGCTAAACAAATGCTCGAGCATTTGGTGGCAGGAAAAAAAATATCGCTCAAAAGCCATGGCATGGACACTTACAATCGACAACTTGCCGAAGTTTTTGTAGACGGGATCAACGTGAATCTGGCCCTGGTCACAGCTGGAATGGCCGAGATATACAGGGGATATCCCCTAAAAGGACTTAACATGGACCAATACAGACGTGCCCAGGAAGAAGCTAAAAAAGCCTACAGGGGTATCTGGAGCCTTGGCCCCCAGTACCAGAGTCCCAGAGCCTGGAGAAAGGCCCACCCCAGAAAACAATAATGGCGAGAAGACCGCCAAAGGCGATGAAACATTTTGATAACCTGTTTTGCATTGTGTAAAACAAACTGACAGAACCGCCTATGCTGAGAACTACAACTGCAATGATTTCAGGATTTTTTTCCAGGCATGTAAATTGCAAGACAATAAACATCTACGGCCTGCGTCAGTCAGGAGGTTTATCCTCCAAGTCGCTTGACCGAATATCGTTTACCTGCCAGACAAAGGAGGAAAAAGCATGTTTGATTTAATCCCCAGGCGCAAACGCCATGGCAAGGATGTGGTCACCTTCAGAAATGAACTGGACAACCTGTTCAACCATTTCTTTGAAATGGACACCCCGATGCATAAGTTCTTCGGTGAGGAAGACTGGACACCCCGAGTGGATTTACAGGAGGGGACAAAGGAAATCACGGTAAAAGCTGATCTTCCTGGATGCGATTCCGAGGACATCAGCGCCACCCTTGATGGACGCTTTTTAACCATCAAAGGTGAGAAAAAACAGGAAAAAGATGAAAAAAAGGGGGATTACCATAATGTGGAGCGCAGCTACGGTTCCTTCACCCGAACCCTTACCCTGCCTGCAGAGGTAGACCCTGAAAACATTGATGCCTCATACAAGAAAGGGGTTTTGACTCTTGTGCTCAAGAAGACAAAACAGGAAGAGACCGGTAAAAAAATCAAAATCAAAACAGACTGATTTTCTGAAAGTTCCGGTGGCCAGGCTCTAATACCCAACCACCGGAACACAAAACCCAGATCAAGAAAGGGTGGGATCCGATGTTAAAACTTAAATCACCCCTGTTTATAGCCATCTCCATCATCTGTTCACCCATGATTGCAGGCGGGATACACATGGCCTGTTCACAGGCTTGTCAATCAGAGTAAGGCCTTCCACCGGACAGGTGGTCACACAGAGTCCCCATCCAATGAATCAATTGAACAGAACCTCTATCACACCGTCGTCATCGAGCCTCAACCCCTACACCTGGCAGCGGTCAATACAGGCTCAAAACAGCCAGTGAAGCCCCGAATCAATCACGGTAATCAAAAAGGCCGCCACCAGTGTGGTTCCAAAGGAGTTGATCTCGAAATCATCGATCATCCTGTCCGTGATCCATAGAAGAAAGGCATTGACTACAAAAACGAACAGTCCAAATGTGATTATAACCAGGGGAAGGGAGAGGAGCATAAAAAGCCATCCCAGGAAAAAATTGATGATCGAATAAACAACAGCTACGATAACGGCCGTGCCCGGCCCCTTGATATAAATTCCCGGTAAAAAATTAGCCACGACAAATATGGCAACACTCAAAATCAGTAAATTCAAGATCATAGTTCCATCTCCGCTGGGTTGAATCAGGACCACAGGGGTCCCTACTCTTCTTAAGAATCGGCCTCGACTTGAGAATCGGCCTCGATCAGACGCCTGAGCCTGAAATCGCTTTCAAAAACCTCGGTATAGGCGTTGATCAGGTTGAACTTGGCCCTGGAAAGGTTCAATATGGCGTCGAGAACATCCGTTGATGTGCCTATGCCCTGGCTGAACCCAAGGTCGGTAACCCTGATGTTCTCCTGGGCCTCAACAATTCCGGCTCTTGCAACCTCAAGGTTGTCAAAGGCCACATCCAGGCTGACAAGCGTATTTTTAAGTTCAGTTTTGAGGTTTTCTTCGAGTTCGTCAATGTCAAACTTGATCTTTTTTTGATCCATCTTTGCCTGGCGGGTTCTGGAGTATTTCTTCATCCCGTCAAACAGGTTCATGGAGATCACGGCCTGGCAGCGCACCTCATCGTCTGAATTCTCGAAACCATCCATGAAAAAATC
>Ga0265295_1001837_pt1 | contig 36024 bp, 27 predicted proteins | sample Munlansysbiofilm_FD_192503 | JGI IMG/M metagenome (GOLD analysis project Ga0265295, IMG submission 192503) | Leachate microbial communities from a municipal landfill in Southern Ontario, Canada - Methane capture system biofilm | ecosystem: Engineered > Solid waste > Landfill > Unclassified ... | reverse complement strand
TCCGCCAGGATGTTCAATTTTCTCCCCAGCCTTATACATCCTAATACACTCTAATTTGTATTCCTTACTATATCTCATAGAAAAAGACCCTCCTGTTAGTTTGGTCTAACATTTGGGTCTCATCTCAACGAAGTTCCCTTTTTGATGAGTACGGTTAAATTAATAAAAAACATACTTGTTAAAACTTATTTGGCTTTCTGCCCCAACCAAGCACAAAAAGATAAAAGCCACCAAATAATAGTGGGGACGAAGAATAGATAATGATTAAAGGGCGATCAAATATTCCTAGTGGCGTTGTGTTATTTGAAACAAATATCATGTATTCGACCATCCCATAAATTAATAAGCCCAAGCCTATTGCTAAAAAAGCTATCGCTAGCATTTTTATAATTTTTGTTTTTAATTCACTTTTATTTTCCATAATGATCTCCTTGTGACTTCATTAGTAATTATATATTAACAATAATGTTGCCGCTACCGTTAAGACTTGATCAAGTGTGTCATTTTGAGCTGCATATATTTAAATATAGAGTTATTAGTATATACGAATCAATATTAAAAGGAATTTAACTCTTAGAAAAAATTTTTGAAATCATAGCGAAGAGAATCCATATAAGATATGTAAGTTAAAAAAACAACAATTCGCATTAATTATCTAAAGTTTGATCAACTCCAAGGATCGAGGCAGTTAGTGAAGCTAATTGAATTATCATTTCTTCAATCTTTTCTTCAATTAACTTAATTTATTCATTTAACAAATTAAACTTAGTTTAATTGTTAACTAATAAGAATTTATCCTTGATATCCTCACTCCTTCAAACTCTATCCTTCATTATTTTTGAAAAATTTGATTACGTGTCTTATTTCTCAAGTTGTGATAACAATACCCCTCAACAATAATTAGGACCGCGGAAGTTTTGTATTTGATAAACTATCATAACGTTATATTGACAAATTTATGCTCGAATGCGAAAAAAATTTTTCTTTAATTGCGCGCCTATAGAAGATAATGATAAATATCAAATCTTAATGTTCGAGCGTTCAAATCTATTCATGTAGAAGATAATTGAATTAAAGAATTTATCCAGTATCCATATATATGTTACCTTTTTTAATAAAAAGGGATATTTAATATAGAAAGACAACTATTTTCTTTTTGATTGAAGTATCAACTCAATGCACAAATATATTTGTCCACAATTTTTTTAGAGGTTGAAAAAAAAAAAAAAATGAAGTAGCATTCAATTAAGTAGTGTGAAACAGCACAATAAATAAAAGCGTTTCGCAAAAAAAAACTTTACATTTTAATGCCCCAAATAAGACACATATTTTGTCTTATTAATCTATTTTTTACAATTTTGTGACAAGCGTTTTTGTAATATTTATTTGATTAGCACAAATAAATAAATATCAATTTCGTTTGATACTCAAAAGGGGTTAGGGGATAGGTGTGTTTAAGCAAATTTTTATATACCACTAATTACGAGATGAGTTTAAGAGACGTAGCAATATATTATTTCTAAAAGTCGGTAATATTTAGTCGTTCAAAAGTAAAAGTAGTAGCCTCATTTGAACGATTAATTTACATACATTTGTTTTATAAAAGGAGAAAAAAATGAAACAAAAAACAAGAAGACGTTCTTACAAAAATGCAATTGCGATTGGCATTGCATCATTTACTTCGATAGCATTAATATCCACTGGTCTTGCCTCCTTCGTTATCATTCGTAATGCCGACCAAACCGCTGGCGGAAATATTATTGTGGCGGCGGTCAGTGATACTCAAATTCTACTTAATATTACACCTGGTACTGAAGAAGGTGATATAACTCTAGACGCTGAAGCCGGGGACTACGATGGCAGAGTTCAACTCGAACAGGGTGGAGTAGGGGCTAAGCTTTCTCATACAGTCACTGGTACAGTTGAGGTTGGATCTACAAAAACCATCGCAGACAACGTAGAACTAAGTTATACCGTCAATATAAAAATAGGCACATCTGTGGCAAATGATGAGTTTACTGAAAAATACATTACAACCGAAATGCTTTCGCTTAATGGTTTTGTGCTAGGATCCCTGGATAACGCTATACCCACCTTTCCTGGCGCCGAATTATATCAAGCTACATTTACTATGAACTTTGGTTTTACCTGGGGCGCTTTATTTGGTGGTGTTAACCCATCTGTTTACTATGACACGGACCCTGCTGGCACACTTGTAACAGACGCTGAAGTTATAACCAAGTTAGAAGCACTCAAAAGTGTAGAAGTGTACACCTTTGAAATTGTTATTTTCGCTAAAAATAAGTAAGTATAATTGAGTAAATATTTATGGACAGAATTGGATTCCTTGGATTTATAGTTACATTAATAAGTGTAATTAGTCTCTCAGTTGTTTTTACAATTCTGTTTTTGAATGATTTCCGAAATTCTAAAAATGAAATTGAACAAGGTCGTAGCGACATCGAATTTATTGACAAACAGATAGATCTCGAGAAAAAAGCTCGAGCGGATAGAATTAATGTCGGTCTCGTTGTCGCTAAGACTGTGTCAATTGTTTTTTCTACGATTGTTTTTGCCTTCTTTATTTTTGCCGTTATCAATAGAATTAACGATAATAAAATTGTCATTGGCAATAAAACACATTTAGTCATTGCGACTGGATCAATGAGTGAAAAACATGAGAGTAATCAATATTTAGTCTCATACAATCTTAACAATCAATTTGACGCTAATTCAATCATAGAAATTGAAAGCATACGGCAAGAACAACTTTATGTTTACGATGTTGTAGCGTTTAAGGATTTAGAAGGTAGAACGATTGTTCACCGCATTGTTGATGTTAGTTATGAAGGCGGTGCCCTTCACTATGTCATGCGCGGCGACGCTAATAACGCTAATGACACGTTCAAGCCTGTTTTCGAAGACATTATTGGTCGATATAATTCTAATTACGTGCCTTCAATTGGCATTCTTATTCTCTTTATGCAGTCAAATTCAGGCATCACAACAGTTCTAGCGGTTTTCTATTGCTTGGGTTTATTTGCAATACTTCACGAAAAAATCGAAAAGATGAAACGTGATAGAACGAGTCGCTTACTATCAATTATTGATTATGACATAGAAGATCATGACTTATCATTCGAGCATGACTTTGTTGAAAATATCTATTATAAGGGATTTGTGTATCGTTTTAAGTATAACGATTTTATTGGTAAAGAAACAATTGGCGAGACAAACGAGTTCAAATCGGATGCTGAAACCAAAATGATAAAAGTAACTACTAATAAAGATGGTGAAACTAAAATTGAAACGAATGTTATAAATCCTCACAAGGAGTCCTAAATATGAGCAAATTCTACTTTACCAGGAAAAACTTGATAGAAATTTCACTCGTTTTTTCTTTTTTCGCTTTTTTCTTATTCGTGTTTGCCTGTGTCGATGCTGATCACTCGATCATGGCTAAGGATAATCCAGTTGAAATGCTTTATCTTGCCATCGGACTCCCAGCAGTGAAGGCTGGCTTTTCCGGCTATGCGACATCAATTCTTATTGTCGTTTTTATGACACTAGCCGATGCAGGTGTTATATTTATCCGACGCCTAGCCAAGTTTAAAAAAGAAAAATTCATGACTTTTAAATGGGTAGCATTATCCACTTTATTTGTTCTTATTTGTGTAGCCTTGTCGTTTGGCACTGGATTAACTTACCTTGCCATCGCAGCGAATAGCCCAATCCCGCTTTTGTCACTTCTTGTCTCTTCATTATTGGTGGCATTTATTCTCTACATTTTTCTAGCGGCCCTAGCCTTTGCCGGGTTGTCTATATATGTGAATTTCAAACATATTGATAAACCCTATCGTTTTTTTAATGTGGCAGAGCAAGAACAATATGAACAAGAACTCGATGAAGAAGAGGAGAAATCCCAAGAGAATCAAGATAATCTAGCTGCTAAATTTGGCGAAAATATTGACGCCGATGCGTTAGCTCTTGGTGCTGGTGCTTTGGGTGCGGTTGGAGGGGGGAGCGGTCAAGATGTTGGAAAACTTTCTGATCGCGAAAAAGTATTTGCAGGTCTTTCTAGTATCGATATTGAATTTGAAGGTTTTGAATCAGAAAAACGTCCAGTAACGAATATTGGCCTAGATAAGTTGTGTTCAGACTTTCGTCTCTATTTAGCCGCTGAGGAGAAGTTGTACTTTGATATAAATACGATTAGAGCCTTTATCAGCGGATTTGCAGCTTCACGTATTATTATTCTTGAAGGTCTAAGTGGGACAGGAAAGTCCTCGTTACCACGCTATTTTGCAAAGTTTATCAACGCTAAGGCCAATTTTAATCCAGTACAAACAACTTGGAGAGATAAGACATCCTTAGTCGGTTATTTTAATGACTTCACACAAACTTTTAATGAAACTGAGTTTCTAAAACAGTTATATCGCTCTACCTACGAAAAAGACCTCTTTAATATGATGGTCCTTGATGAATTTAATATTGCTCGTGTTGAGTATTATTTTGCTGATTTTTTATCTATTCTTGAATATCCTATCGAAGAACAACTCATTAAGGTGATGCAGTTACCGTTTGATTTTGTTCCGCCAACACACCTTCAAAAAGGAGTTCTAAAAATTCAACCAAATACTTACTTTGTTTGTACAGCGAATAAGGATGATTCAACCTTCTCTATTTCAGACAAGGTATATGATAGAGCCATTATTATCGACTTTGATGATAAAAATATTCCCTTTGAGGCCAAGGCAAATGTCAAACGTATACCAATTGGCTTTGATGAGTTAAATAAACTATATCTAGCTGCCAAAGATAATAAGGAATACTTGCTAACTCATGAGGATATTTTAAAATTTAGTCTTATCACTGATTATGTCTATGAAAATCTTGATGTCACTTTTGGAAATAGAATAATGCATCAAATCGAGCAATTTGTCCCTGTATTTATCGCTTGTGGGGGCAAGAAAGAAGAGGCGCTCGACTTCTTATTTGCTCGGAAAGTATTAACTAAGGTTCAAGGAAGATACGAAGACTATGTCAAAACTTCTCTCTTAAATCTTGATAAGTTGATTACCAAGCAATATGGGAATAAATCTTTTAGTATATCTAAACAATTGATTGCGTCGATCATTAGGCGCCTATAGTTTATGCTCCACTTTACGCAAGCCGAACTACTCGTTAAACACGACCATGCCTTATTTATTAGATTGAGCGAAGCTGAAGATGATATAAGGCGTTTTAGAACATACCTGAATGCACCAGTTGAGGCCCTAACCAAGCGAGCAGTGATGAGTGATTATGCATTTATACTGGCAATCAATAAGGTTCTATCTACGATTGTTTCAATCACAAACAAACCTCATATTACCGTTCAAGATAAAGACATCATTCTCAGAAGCTCGCTGGTGAGCGAGTTTAATAATGAAAAGTTCAATCAAACCTTACGTGAAAGCGATTTATGGCGCTTAAACAATGGTAAATTAACGCCCGAGTTTAGTCACACTTCTGAGTATTTAGACAACTTTAAAACTTATGAGAACGTTTTTGTTATGATGTGCTTTCATCTCATCGAAAGGGTCATAGATCGCATTAGTGTTCACTATCAAAGTTACACCAGTGATTTGAGTAGCGCGTTCGCCTTTGATAACTATAGTGTTACATCTTTGTTTAATGCAAACAACACTCGTATGATTGATAAAACCTTGGTCATTCGTGATGATATTGATCAAATAAGGAGGCGCTTACACCTCATTAGACGTAAAGTACACTTAATCAAGTCATCCTTTTTCTATAAAGAACTCGAAAGTGCTAAACCAATCACATCGACTATTATTTCGACGAATATCTTGAAATTTAACCGTCGCTACAAACAGGTGTTTCATTTCTATAATGAACTCCTTAAAAACAGCAATAGTATTGAAATTACTAGAGCAAATCGCAACTTTTATATTTCACTCCTATTCAAGGCAATAAATAGCAGTTTCGAGTTAAAAAATCAAAAACAAATTATTAACGAAAAGGGCTTAAATTTAAAATTTAGTAATGATAGATTTACGCTAAACTTGTTAACGAAAAACCAAAAAACCTTTTTAATCAAAGTTAAGGCCAATGATAGAAAGAGTATTCAAACCACATCAACTCTTACTATCATTAATGAATTTAGTGAATATCGTCCAAATCTTGAAGTAAATGCCTACGAGTATGTCCTAGTTGGCGAGCAGATTTTTAGATATATAAACAAGCAATTTGTCCCTTTAAAGTATCATTACTCTCAAGGAGATTTATCATTAATCAATACACTCATATCCTCATTAAGTGTCCAAGTCAATCTCGAGAAAAACTACACAATTAACACTTGTCCAATATGTGGCAAAGATACAATAAGCATTAAGAGAAAATTCGACGTGACATGTTTAAGTTGTGGAGCCGAACACGCGATTATTGGAGCGAATACCGACACCCCGTTCATGTGGATTAAAAAAGTAAATTTGGAGGCTGAATCATGGACTTAACAAGCGAACAGCTAAAACCAGCAATTAAAATTATTGACCTCCATAAGTCTTATGGAAAGCACAAAGTAATAAAAGGATTAAGCCTTGAAGTTTTTCATGGTGAAATTTTTGGATTTGTCGGTAGTAATGGTGTTGGTAAATCAACGACAATTGATTGTTTAATTGGGGCTAAGAAGTTTGATAGTGGTCAGATTTTCGTTAATGATTATGACATTCAAAAAGAGACATACTTTGCCAAGCGTTCATTTGGGTATACATCTTCAGAACCAACAACCTATGAAGTGATGACAGGAAATGAATATTTAGAGTTTATTGCAAACGTTTATGAAATGACTGAGGATGCTTATCAAAGTAACAAGACGTTTTTGCTGAAAAAATTTGGCCTAACAATGGTGGATATGCAAAAGAAGATAGGTGCATATTCTCATGGGATGAAGCAAAAAATATGTTTGATGGCCTCACTGCTCTATAATCCTACAATTTGGATTCTTGATGAACCAACAGTTGGCCTTGATATTATCGTTTTTGAAACACTGAAAGATATGATGCTTAAGTTTGCTGAAAACGGTGGGACTATTTTTGTAACATCTCATAATATCGATCTTGTTTCAAAGATATGTGACCGTGTTGCATTCATCAAAGACGGCGTAATTGCTGACGTGATTGATCTTAAAAATAATCCCGACCGCCGTTATCAACTTCCACGCTTATTCCTTAATTTATATAAAGAGGCTGAGCAAAAATGATTAATTTGATATTTAAAGAGTTCAAAATCAATCCTGCTATTATATCTTTTCGAAAAGAAAAACTCATTTCGACATTTTTGAACTTATTTCTTGTGGGCGTAATGATTTTTGTCTCGACATATATGTTTACATTACTTTATGGCAAGTTCGATTTATATAATGCTTCACTGCCTTTTGCAATTATTTACATGTTCATTTTGTCAATTTTGTCATTAATATATGCAGTCATCATTGCTCGTAAAACATTTTTTAATCGCATTGATCAAGAAGTCACTGTTTCACGTCCAATTGATACATTTGTATTGACCACCTCAAAAGCCTTTTACGTCTTTATTGTTTTATTTATTTTCGAACTCGTTTTATTTGGTCCTCATTATGTTGCCTATGGTTTTATGAGTAACAGATTTATATCCTACTATTACATGGTTTTCATCTCGATTATATTTCACTCCATTTTTGACTTATCGTTAGCTATGGTTATGATGCTAGGCCTTGAACTTTTGTTCCGTTATTTAAAAAGACACTTTGTGCTGCAAATATCGATTGTAATCGTCACAATGGTCCTTTTAAGTTTCCTTTATAGCATAATTTTAAATGTCTTTTTAAATCTTTTAAACAACAACAACATGGCATATTTATTTAGTGATTCTTCTATTCTACTGTTGAGGCAGTTAACAAAATATTTATATCCAGATGTTTATATTAGCCGAAGTTTAATGACAATTAACTATCAATATATTTTCGGATATCTTTCAATAGCTGTGGGTGCACTAATCTTTTCTAATCTTGTGCTCTACTTAATATATCCAATCTTTCTAAATCAAGCGCAGGCCGTTAACAAAAATAGTACGAATAAACCGTTTAGAGTACGTTTGCCTAGAGTGGCCCTCCTGAAGAAAGAACTAGTTTTGTTAACGAGAGAAACTGATAATATTTATAGTTTTACAGCTTTAATTGTGATACAACCAATTTTAAGCTACCTAGTGATTCTAGGAATTAACAGTTCTTTTACAAGCGGTCTGTTTTCTATTTACTCGGCGATATTGCCTAATTTCATAGATAGTATCGATATTTTGATTATGCTGTTATTTTCATCTCTTATCGCTTTAAGTGGAGCTAATTTGATGAAGGGCGAGCATAAAAGCATTAGAATCATGAAGTATTTGCCCTACTCAATTACACGACAAGTGTATATTAAGATGGCGATTATTGCTTTGGCAACATTTGTTACTAATGGCGTGTCGCTACTATTGTTAGTCTCATTCCAACAAATTAGTGTTCATATATTTGTTTTCCTCCTAGTAGCAACAACTCTATTGAACTGCAGTTTGATTGTTTTGACTTTTAGAAGTGAAATCCTTAACTTTAGAAAAACCACCAATGAAAACGCAATAGCGTCTTTTATTGCGCTAATTTTACCGGTTTTTATCGCGGGAACTAATGTGATAATGGGTTTAACATTAGAACTCCAAACGATTCTTATTTATAGTGTCGATATTATAATCCTGTTTGTGATATTTGGTTTTGTTGGTGTCTATTTAAAACGCTATTTCAAACGTGACATTGAGAATCTTGAGGTTATAAACTAATGAAACAAAAAGTATTACCCTTATTACTTGTTTTACCTTTTGTGATTGCTATTCTTTCGGCTATAAGCATTCAGTTTGCTGTCAATATCATCAGCGAAGATATCAGTGATATTGAGTGGGCTTATCGACAAAACGAGGGGTTTAAGGTTTCTACACGTACACAGCTAAAAGCCAAACCCATGGGTAGTAAAAGTGCATTAGCGGATCCTTTAAATGAGTTGATATGGACAATAGAGACTGAAGAAGATGATACTTCATACGTTCTTGAAAAGACGGGTATGCAATATTATTTTACGCCACAAGAAGTGGGACGTTATTCCTTAACTTGTAAAAATATACGTGGGACTGTGTCAAAATCAATGAATGTCTATGTTTATGATGGAGGCGTGATTATCATCAATCCAAAATATAGTTCAACACAAGGCATTGAGAACCACACCTATATTGGTCAATATGATTATAGCGATAATGGCTATAAAAATGCCCAATACCCACTGAGTGTAGAAGCCGTTCCTGCATCACTAAATAGTCAAATTGCGCTTGTGAATATATCGGAAGGTATCACGTTTGAGAACAACACATTGACCATTAATGAAGTCATCAATAAGACGGAAAAAAAGCAATTAAATTTTTCTATAAATGCGGTCGATGTACCAGATCAAAGCTTTGATTTTACAGTTGTTAAAGATGGGTTTAATGTTTATGATTACAATCAACTACTTCGCGCAACTAAAGCAAATGATCCAAAAATCATTGTCCAACAAAGACATTTTGAATCGCTTGAAAAAACCTATGATAACAATGAAAGATTAAGAAACGAGGACACAACCTTGTTTGGAAACTATAATTTTAAGACTAGGGCATTTAGTTTTTCTGAAGAGGTTTATCGCTTTACAACAACGTATAGCAAAAAATATATTGAAGATTGGAATCGCCAAAACAAGGACAAAATCAGCGATAAAGCATTGGCGGGTCTTCACATTCAAAAAGATTATTACGGCAATGGGTTCCGCTTAAATGGACATAACCTCACATATCCTTATGATACAACCACTAATAATAATGGCGTTAAAATTGCCACACTGAATACGAAAAATCTATTCAGAGGTCCATTAACATTTGTCGCACTTGGTTCGCCAAATGAAACCCCTATTATTAATGCTTATGGCCAAGACAACTCATTGTTTTATGTTAGCGGCAACAACATCACCTTAAGAGATATAAATATAAGTAGTGGTGACTTTGGAAACAATCTAAACAATCTCAACTATACAGGAACGGGAATTGAGATATATGGTGACAATGTGAGCATTATAAATTCGCAAGTAAAGAATGCTAGAACTGGTATTCGTATATTTTCTAGCGATAATGCCACGGTCAAAAATAGTTTTATTTCCACTACTCGTCAGTTCCATATCTCTATTGGTAGTAATGAATATGAAACACCTAACCCAAGCAAAACAGGCACTGTCTACGATGCGGAAGGAAATATTTTAAATAGCAGTGCAGCAAGTTTTACAAACTATTTCCGCTATCCTGATGTACCTGTCACGACTTCGCAGGTTACTAGCCTACCAACATCAACTGCAGATGGTTTAATAACGAACTATTTAATATCTGGTGGTGATGGATCAGGCAACCTCGAAAAAGCGGTCAAATCACTTGATAACCTCATCAATCAGCGCGAACTAGTTGAAGACGGAAGCGGGAATCCGCTGTTTAAAACTAACGTAATGATTGAAGACACATACTTTTATCAGTCAGGTATTGCCTCAATCGCGCTTGAAACAATGTTCAATGGGCCCTTCCTCTATAATGCCCTTCCTTCAATTGTCAGTTCACTACTTGGCAATATGGTTACAGGAGTAAAACTGAATAAAATAGGAGGAGTTGCCTATCCTGCTAAAGTAAAGCTTGTCGGCGACACTTCATTTTTTGACTATAAGACGATTAATTCAATTGACGTCAATTCCCTAATTGGCGAGAACATATCCTCAATTATTAATGAAACTGACTTTGGTGGTGGGAATACATATTCAATTGACGATATATTCCCTGTACGCTCACTGGTTGAAAGTACAGCGAAAATTAATGGTTATAGTATCGAGGCTACGAAAAATGAAATACTTGAGAAATATATAAATATGCCTGTTATTTATTACGGAGGCGGTCTTAACCTATCGGAAATAGATATATCGCAACTAAACAATAAGCACCTCATAAGTAACAAAACCGAACTTAACTTGCTAAATCATGTGATTAACAACCCCGCCGGTGACATGTTAACCAAAGTCATGCAGCGCACAGTTCTAACGGCAACAGGGTTTGCCCCGTTCTACTATCATGCCTACAAAGATTCCTACCTTTACCAAGAGAATCCAAATATCAATCAATTAAAGACTAGAGCACAATTGGAGGTCTAAATATGAAAATCAAGAAATCAAAATTTAGAATGTCTGCCCTATTAGCATCCCTGACTTTACTCATTACGCTTACATCATGTTCAAATGGGTTTTTTAAGAGTACTAATATCGCAATAGATGATGTTTACTCAAAGATTAATGAAGAGGGTAATGTCGAAATTACTATCACCTTTGTTGATGATTCAAAAGATGCATTAACCTTCATCGTTCCTCAGGGTCAAGCAGGTAATGGGATTGCCAATATCACTCAGACACCAAATCCTAATGGTAGTAAAGTTACAGTCACTATTACCTATACAGATGAAAATATAACACCACTTCAATTTGAAGTTAATAATGGTGTATCTATTGCCTCCATCATCTCTGAAGTCAGCCCAATTGATGATAGTATTACAATTGTCACGATTACCCTAACAAATGGCGAGGTATTATCTTTTGAAATCAACAAACCTAAGGATGGTGTTGATGGAAATTCAATCACAGGTGTGACACAGGTGGTTAATGAAGACAACTCAATAACTTTGTCCATACATTTCTCGAATACCGAAGATGTTGTTGTAACTATTCCTGGTGGTTCAGAAGGAAAAGAAGGTGACTCTGTTGAAGCTATAACAATGATGCAAAAAGGGGATTATTATGAATACACCTTTTTGATGACAAGTGGTAAGTCACACGTGATCACAGTGGCTCGACCTGCTACATGGATTAGTGGTTCTGGTGCCCCTCAACCGTATATAGGATTAGTGGGGGACTACTATTATGACAGAACATTTAATGTTATTTACTTTAAGGCACCAGCAGGGTGGCAAATTCAACTAGATTTTAACGATGCTCTTGAAGATGTTGTCTATACGGTAACTTTTGATTTTAATGCCACCTCACCATACCCAAGTTGGGAAAATATGGATGTTTTTCCTGATGGACAAACACCTGTTTATCATGTCGCTCATGGTCATACTTTTTATGATACATATTTTGACACTTCACAAGCAATACCAACTCCAATAAGAGCGGGCTATGTTTTTAATGGTTGGTATACCCAAAAAACCCCTAACATCAATTTGTCCCGATTCACTGATTTAGTAAGTGTTTACCGTGACATGGTGCTTTATGCCCACTGGATAAATGCGTAGTGAGTGAAAAAATGAAGGAAAGCAAGTAAATGAAGATAAATAAGGCAATAAGAAAACGTAAAATAATCCGTAGTTTAAGTACAGGTGTTCTTTTACTATCTGCATTTTCTGTGTTAAATGTAGGGTTTTCGAGTTGGGTTATTGTTAGGGAAATTGTAGATAAAAGTGAAACGATTAATCTCACCCTAGGTACAGGCAATGTGGTTGATTCAAGAAGTTTGATTACTTTCCAAACTGGTGGAACAACGAGCATTCCCGATATTAGCCCAATTGGGTTCATTATTAATGAAGCGATTTACTATTCGTTTGATATCACAATCCCTTTTAGCCTAAAAGTCACCGATGGTTTAGATGCTTACTTAGTAGAAGATAGCGATAGTTTTAATCTAAGTGTCAGTCTTATGAATTCAGGAACATTTGCCATCTTAAACTCAAGTTTTATGAGTTCGCCGCCCGTTACTTACACAGTAGCACCTGAAAATGCCACAAATGTAAATCCAATTAATTCATCACTCATTGGTGGACTTGTTGTCACAAACATTAATTATTCAAACACGGATTTATTAACATTTGAGTCACTATATTTCGAGATAACATATCGCTTTGCATTTTCACCGACTAATTTTGAAGCAAACATCTATAATTATTTCCCGGAAGTGAACGCTGTTAGTTTTAGTATGCAGATTAATATAGAGGTTTAATATGAAAAAGAAAAATAAAGTTTTTATAATAATCCTCATCAGTTCCGTTTTACCACTAGTTGGTCATAGTAGTTGGCTTTTAGTTGCAAATAAGGAAGTCGAGTATACCTACACCAAGCTAAATCATCCTGTCGTAGCTGTTGCTTATATTAAATACTCCGCCTCAAATAAACAATACACGACCACGATTGAAAGAGCACTTGAACTAGCAGCTGAAGACCCAGCTGCTAACACAATATATGTAATACCGGGGACAAATCCGACCATTACAAGGAATACTGAAATTGCTGAAGGGGATGTGTTAATCCTTCCTTTTGATGGAGAAACTACAGGTGAAAATTTTGATAACAAAATCGCAAATGGTATTGCTGATTTAAATTCAGGGAGTGTAAATAACAATAGAAAAAATTCCGTTAAACTAAACGATGGAATCACTTTAACGGTAAAGGGTAAGTTGATTATCGGGGGTCAAGCTGGAATGGGTGGTACAGGCCATATAGGATTCACCTCGAAGTCCTACACTGAAATTGTAATGGGCGAGAACTCCACCATTAATAACAATGGCCTTATTGATAATTACGGTTATATTAAAGAATATAGCAAGAATAATAACAGTCGAATCAACATATCTCCTGTCGGCAAAATTTCAATGCCAATTGTCTTTTACGATTACCGTGGAGGCACATTTAGTAACGAGGCCACCAGTGCGAGGCACTACGTATTTCCATTTACGATTTTTGATATGCCAAGCATTCAAAGCGCGATGACTTTTACTTCTGGAGCAATATTAGAAGGAAAAGTTGTTGTCCCTAAAATAGGCTTCATTCCTGCTTCAAGAAAATTTGCCAACATTGTTGGTGGTGGATCTTCTGTTGATTCTCTTTTCAAAATTGTTTCTGGTAGTATGACTTTTAAGTACACCCCTAATAGAGATTACAATTATCTCAATAATTATACGACTAATGATGCGGATAGAGCGACAGCTACTGAAAATTTATTAAATATAACCTATGTAGAAATCATGGGGGAGGTCAAATTTGCATCTCTTAAAATAGACGTCGGAGTTTCAATCAATTCTGCTCTATTTTTCCTGCCCCTTAGCTATAAATTCCAAATTAAGGTGAAAGAGAATTCAATAATCAACGTTGAAAATAAAATGAAATTTTATAAAGGGGCCTTGATTGAAATAGAACCAGGTGCGACGGCGAATCTTAACAATGAAACGATCTTTTATCAAAATTATTTTGACAAAACCACAACAGGTGGGACTAAATATCCTTCATACTTTAATGACTCTAAACATACTGCGCGATTGATCAATAATGGCACACTGAACATAAATGCTGCATTTGCGGGTAAGGTTCATACTTCAATACCGGGCGCAATTATCAACATAGGTGACGGTTTTGATTTAGAGATTGTTTCTAGGGAAATGATTACGGTGGCCGGTACATCAGACTATAGTTATACAGATGTTACAGGGTATGCTGTTGGTGATATATCTTCGGATTTTGAAGAAAATGTAATACTAAGTCAAATTTCTAAAACTCCAGAAGCAGCACAATATTTATCAAAAGGATTATGGTGGTTAGGCACACCGGGATTAGTGACACCGACAGTAGAATCAATTGGTGAGCCCGTGGTTGTAATACCAGAAGAAGGAGGGACTTGCATCGACTTTGATACGGTGGTGACAATGGGAGATGGCAGTACCAAGCTAGCTGGATTGTTAAGAGCGGGAGATATGATTAAAGTCTTTAATCACGAAACAGGAGCCCTCGATGTCGCGCCAGTTATCTTCAATGATGACATTGATAAAGAGGCCCAAGAATATACAGTTATTTATTTAAAGTTTAGTAATGGAAAACAAATCAAAATTGTCGATGAACATGCATTCTTTGACAGAAACACGATGAAGTATGAATATATTGACAAATTCAATTACGCTAATTTTATCGGACATGCCTTTGCGGTCGTCTCAGGTGATCGTGTTGATGAGGCTACACTAATAAATGCCTTTATTAAGACAGAAACGATTAGAATTTGTTCGCCAGTTAGTTACTATCATTTAAATTTGATTACGGAAGGTTTCTTGTCGATGCCTGGCGGAATCTCTGGGTTATTTAACATCTTTGATTATGGTCAAAATTTACAGTACGATGAAACAAGAAAAAATAACGATATCGAGCAATTTGGCTTGTTCACTTATGATGATTTTAAAGAGATGGTACCATTGGAATTTTTTGAGGCCTTCCCAACACCATATTTGAAAGTTTCAATAGGCAAAGGCCTTCTTACGATGGAACAGATAGGGAATTTGATTGAACGCTATTTACCTGTTGCCACAGAACAGCAAGACGAATAATCTTAACTATCAGCATATAGTTACTTACGAATATATTAACAATAGATACTTTTAAAACATTCTATTAGCTGTTATTAGTTGCCAACCTAATTGGTGCTATTGTTTTTTTCGCCATCAGGTTAAATAGAATATATTGTAACAATTGCTAGAAGAAAAAGGTTTGGATTTTGTAGTTCCACTATTGATATGTGCTAGCGTAACAGTAATGGACAATCGGTTCTTCGCATTTACGAAAATCAAAAAGTTAAATTAGCTATCTATGAAAGAACAGTTTGCCATGTGGTCAACCTAGTAGTTCGCTTACATTTCACATACTAACTAACTTCTAATATTAAGTGTTTACTACTTGATGGCTAGTGGTTTTTTACATGTCTTCTTTCAGAGGTTTTACCTTTTTGCATGTTGAAAACATCAAATTCGAGTTTTCTTGAATTTAAAGACCATTTGTAAGATTCTTACTTTCGCTTAACGAACTTTTATTAAGCATATCATTTCGGTTTAGTAGTGTTTATATATATAGTTATTTTATAGAATAAATAATTATCAAGAGGAGAAACATATTTATGAAAAAAGTAGGAATTATTGTTGGGTCATTAAGAAAGAATAGCTATAGTGGCATGGTTGCCCATGCTTTAGCAGAATTACTTAAAAAAGAAGTCGAGGTCGAATTCTTAGAAATTGCTGATCTTCCTTTATACAATCAAGATTATGATGCACTAGAAAAGCAACCTGAGGCTTACATAAGATTTAGAAATGCAGTTAAAGCAGTTGATGGCTTGCTTATTGTTACACCAGAACACAATAGAGCAATGCCTGCCGCTCTTAAAAACGCTTTAGATGTTGCAAGTCGTCCTTGGGGACAAAACGTCTGGAACGGCAAGAAAGCACTAGTAGTGTCACAATCTCCAGGAAAGATAAGTGGATTCGCTGCCGCACTTCAAGTTAAACAAGTTTTATCATTCTTAAATGTCGACTTTATTAATCAGCCAGAAGCGTATTTAGCAGAATCAAATACTTTGTTTAATGATAAAGGTGAACTTGCTACTGAAGGAACGAAGAAGTTTTTCGAAACTCTTGCAACCACGTTAATAAAGACATTATAAAAAAGCATAATTAATTCAGTGAGTACATTTAAACAGGAAAATTGTTTAAATGCATTGAGTGGTTAAAAAAATTTAGTCACTGCTTTTATTTTGTCTTTTTAAAAACGCTATTGCTTAAATATTGTTTGTTAATAAACATATAGACCATATGGTGTTTATTGAAAAAACGCAAAATATAGTATAAAGTCTACTTAGAGAATAAGATTGTTAAGAACATCTTTTCTAGAATTTGGAGAAATTAGGAATGTTTTATTTAAGTATTAAGAGATGTTTAGACACATTATTAGCCTTTCTTGCTCTAATTATTTTGTCTCCCCTTTTCCTTATTTTGGTAATTATAATTAAATGCGATTCAAAGGGCCCAATTCTATTTAAACAAAAGCGTATAGGTAAAAATAAAAAAACTTTCCAAATATTGAAATTTCGGACAATGAAAATCACTACTCCAAAAGATACTCCAACGCACATGCTTGAAAACCCTGAACAATGGATTACAAAATTTGGAAAGTTTTTGAGAAAAGCAAGCCTTGATGAATTACCCCAAATTATAAACATTCTTAAAGGTGATATGTCTATTGTTGGCCCAAGACCCGCTCTTTGGAATCAAACTGATTTGATTGATGAAAGAGATAAATATAATGTTCATAAGTTATATCCCGGGTTAACTGGATATGCACAAATTCATGGAAGAGACGAACTACCTATTTCTGAGAAAGCAAAACTAGATGGACTCTATGCGAAAAGAATTAGTTTTTGGTTAGATGTGAAAATCTTTTTTGGCACAATATTAAGCATTTTTAAGTCTAATGGCGTGGTTGAAGGGGGAACCGGAACTTTAGAAAAGAAAAATAAAAAATAGTGCCATATTATTTGAATAAAGCTGTTTTTATACAATTTTTCAGATTATTTCACTAAGATAATTAATGTTCAATGGTGTTTGTGATCTAGAAATAATTCATAACAATGCACAATATTTAGTCTAATGATTATGCTACAATATTAACACAAGCCCAAAATTGAGTTTAAAGTAAGAAAAAAATTATGAAAAAAGAATATTTTATAAGTATATCAAGACTAAAAGCTTACCTCTTCAGGTTTAGCGATTTTGGCATTATTTTAGTAACTCTTACTTTCTCTGTTTTAATTGATCAACGTATTCTTACAAATAAAGTTTTTTTATTTTTACTTATTTTTTCCCTAATTACTATCTTTATTTTTGAAATATTTGGGATGTATAAGTCTCTTATTGATCATATTGGTGTACCAGATATGGTCAAAATTTTTGTATTGGTATTTGCATCTAATGGGTTATTCTTCTTAGTCACGATGGGTAATGAAAGTTTTTCAATAATTGACCTCGGCCACTTTAATCCACTTACCCTGATCTTTGTTGCGTTTTCAGAAAGCTTCTTAATGGTTTTAATCAGGTATTTAAAACGAATTTTTAGAGTTGTTTACCGCAGCAGTGATAAAAACATAAGCACCCTAATTGTTGGAGCAGGGCAAGGCGGAAAGTTGGTTTACGACGAAACAACAAATAATAAGAACTTAAAAAACAACGTGAAAGCATTTATTGATGATGACGTTGATAAACTTGGCCGAAAATTTTTAGGAAAAGAAATAGAAGGACCGATTAAAGATATTGCTAGAGTAATAAAAAAATATGAAATTGAAGAAGTCATTATTGCCATTTCCAATTTTACTAGAGAGGATTTGCATAAGATGTTGTCTCTTCTAAACGACGTTAATGTAAGAGTTAAAAGGCTACCATTAATGACAGAAATGGGGTTAAATGACTCTCATAAAATTATTGATGTTTCGTTAGAAGAATTGCTAGGTAGAGACCCAATAACTTTTGATACAAAAGAAATTGCTGACTTCATTAAAGATAAAGTTGTTTTAATAACTGGTGCAGGTGGCTCGATAGGATCAGAATTATGTAGACAAGTTTTTGGTTATAAACCAAAAAAAATTGTAATGTTTGATATTTATGAAAATGGCGTTTATGAAATACAACAGGAATTAGTAAGAAAAAAAGTTCGAGAGAAAAATACAACAGAGTTAATTACACTTATAGGTTCTACTTATAATGTGACTAGAGTAGATCAAGTTTTTTCGGAACATAAGCCAGATATTATTTTTCATGCAGCAGCGTACAAACATGTTCCACTCATGGAAGATAGCCCTATGGAGGCAATAAGGTCAAATGTCATTGGAACGTATAATGTGGCTAACGCCGCACTCAAGTTTAAATCTCAAAAAATGGTGCTTGTTTCGACAGATAAAGCTGTTCGTCCCACAAACATAATGGGAGCAACAAAGCGGTATGCAGAAATGATAATTCAACACTTTGCTTCACTAACAAAAGAAACAGCTTATTCTGCTGTTAGGTTTGGGAATGTTTTAGGTTCTAATGGATCTGTCATTCCTTTATTTGAAAAGCAAATAGAAGAAGGTGGACCTATTACTATAACCCATCCTGAAATTACACGATTTTTTATGACGATCCCAGAAGCTGTTAGCCTTATACTCCAATCAGGTGTGTTTGCGAGCGATGGTGAAATATTCATCCTTGATATGGGTAAACCTGTAAAAATTACTGAATTAGCAGAAAAGATAATACGTCAAAATGGTCTGGTTCCTAACAAGGATATTGAAATTAAGTTTATTGGGTTAAGACCTGGTGAAAAATTATATGAAGAGATTCTTATAGATACCAAAAAGCACGGAAAAACTTTGAATAACAAAATTTTCATAGAACATAAAACACAAAACCCGAAAATAGAAATACAAAAAGCACTATTAATAGTAGAAAACTATGATATAAATGAAATAGTTTTATTTATGACAACCATTGTGGATACATACCATAAGCCAAATTAAGTATTTATTCATGTTTAAAATACAAAAAAATATATTTAAAAATCAAAATTTTAATATGTTCTCTTTTTAATTTGCAAGGCATTACCATATATTTTTCTTAACGCTGACTCTGAAATTATAACAGGACTATTGTCCAATCTTTCAATGTTGACAGAATATACTAGAAACTCAAGTTCTTCTTTAGTCACTTCGGGCTTTTGCATTTCAAAATCAGAGAATAATTTTGATAAATAGCTGGATAATTTCTTGTAATTTTTTCTTCCGAAGCATTCTGTCAAACCAACAAAATTTTCGATTAATTTGTGTTCATCAAGTTTTGGATTAGATAATTTTAAATTATTGATCATATATTCGTACACGTGAGGCAAGGTAAGTGAAACAGCATGACCATGAGCAATTCCCGTCACACTTGTTAACATATAACTCATTGCGTGGGGGGCAGTTGTTTTCGCTATATTAATGGCTGCTCCGGCGTAATTCGAGGCAAGTAGAATATCTAAATTATTATTATTACTACCCGAAATATAAGCCTTGTAGTGTTGCATAATCTTTTTAATTGCAATTTCACTATAAACCATAGCAGTTTGATTAGAATTCACAGACCAATAACCTTCTATTGCCTGACAAAGGGCATCAAGTAGTGTTGCTTTTCTTTGATATAGAGGAAGTTCAGTAAGAAGAGTTGGACACAAAATAGCTAAATTTGGAAGAAGTGAATCGTTGGTAAGTGAAATTTTATCACCCTGATAGTACATGACAGAAAATCTCGTTGATTCACTGCCTGTTCCTGCCGTTGTTGGAATTGCTACCAATTTTAAGTCAACGTAATTATTTGGGGTTGAAATCAAAAAATTGTTTGATTCATAAGGAGAATAAAGTTTGATAGCCTTGGCAACATCAATACAGCTACCACCACCAATTGCTATGATGATATCTGAATTACTTTGCTTAAACAAGGAATGTCCAATTAAAATTTCCTCATATTTAGGATTAGGCGAGAAACCAGAAAATAGCGTCGGCTTAATTGCAGCAACTAATTCAATAAAATCAGGATCTTTTAAAATGTGTTGACCGTGCAGTAAAAAAGGACGATTCAAATTATTTTCCTTTAGATAATTCAACAGATCTTTTTTGTAGTCAAGGCTAATAATCTTGGACTGGTTTTTATAGTCAGATTCACTTATAAGGTCGGAAACACGCTTAAAGTCCACGAGATTATCAATCTCGTCCATATAGTTATTTGCGTAATCAAATGTTTTCACTAAGTCTAAATGTAAAATCTTATTGAGGGCATTCTCTGCATAAACCTTAACGTCTCCTGCGGCAATAAAATTTTGAACTTGATCTAGCCATAGTTTTATTGTTGAAAGATTTAGTTTATAAAATGGCTGAAGTGCAAAACAATTGTCGTCGAAAATATCAACGGAAATCTCACGTAAAAAACCGTTTTCGATTCGACCCTTAAAATCTTTTTCTGGTCGCGGTATAGATTTATTAATTAGAACAAGATTTGGATTGTCATCTTTTAAAACCCGCTCAACAATTTCATGATCAAAGACGAGATCACCATGAAGTATTAAAAAATCATCATTAAATAAATCACTTGCGATATACATGGAATAAATACTGTTTGTATTAAGATAATTGTCACTATTAATAAGTGTAGCCGTAATATTATCAATTTTTTCCACAAAGTCGTTTATCTTTTCATGAAATGGTCCAGTTGTAATAACAAAATCTTTTATGCCACAATCTCGTAATATTCTTATTTGACGGCCTAAAATGGTTTCTCCCGTTTCCATTCTGACAAGGCCTTTTGGTGTGTTTTTTGTTAATTCTCCTAGCCTAGTGCCTACCCCGGAATTAAAAATAAAAGCTTTCATACTAAAGGCCCTTAATAAACTTCATCAAGCCTAACTTATTTTCTTGTGGGCTTAGGGTAGGCCTTCCTAGATTATCCCTGCTTCCCTGACGGGTAAAAATAACTAGTGCTGTTTTTTCTGAGTTTGAAAGTTTGATAACAGCCTCCTTAATTTCATTTTCATTTTTAGCAATGTATACTTCTTTAAAACCTAAGCCAAGGAGGATGTTTTTAACATCAATCTCAAACCCTACTGAAGGTTGGCCACCTACAGATTCGTGAGCACCATTATTAATGACAATATATTTAAAATTCTTATTTGCATTGTTTGCGGCAATTCCCAAACTTCCTAAGTGCATAATCATTGAGCCATCTCCATCAATGCAGTAGACGTTTTTTTCGCTGTTAAGGCTAATGCCTAAAGCTATAGAACTAGTATGTCCCATAGAACCAACGGTTAAGAAATCATTTTTGTGGCCTTGCCCTTTAATTTCTCTTATTTCAAAAATTTCGCGGCTAGTTTTGCCTGTTGTACTAACAACGATGTCTTCTAATTTAATGTTATCAAGAATTATTTCAAGCGCCTTTTCGCGCGATGTTTCATATAAATTCAAGCTTTTTGTAAGTTTGAAACTTGAAAACATCCCTTTTTTAATTATTAACGCAACTGGCTTTTTCTCTTTATAAAGTAAGTTATGGATTGTATCTAAATCATTTTGATAATTATGGCTTAAAACAATATATTTAATGCCTAATGTATCTAAAATTGGTAACGTAATTTCGCCTTGTTTTACATGTTGAGGTTCATCTTTAACTCCTGGTTCGCCTCTCCAACCAATCATTAAAATCATTGGAATTTTATAAACAGCTTCATCCGCGAGCGAGATAAGTGGATTAATAGCATTGCCTAGGCCGGAATTTTGCATATAAACAAGCGCCGGCTTACCAGTTGCAATATATGCTCCTGCAGCAAGGGCAACAGCATTTCCTTCATTCGCGGTTATAATGTGGTCTTTTTTGTTTGTCTTTGTCGTAATACACGCACAAATGTCTTTTAGTAATGAATCTGGGACTCCGTAAAATTTATCAATCCCTAAATTGATCAAATAATCATAAAAGTTTTCGGTATTAATCATGACTATTTGCCCCCAGGAATAAGAGTAAGTATTTGTTTGATTGGCATACAGTACTGATCAGCTTCTTTGCTTCTACCATTTCGAAGAATTGTTTCAGCTGTTTTAACCATCGCTGGATAAGCGCTTCTCAATAAGTGATTAGCGTGGATAATAATATTTGCACCGTGTTTATTTAATTCTTCTTCAGTTAAGTGATTATATGTGGTTGGAACAAGAATCACAGGAATATCTTTAGAAAACTCTCTAAACTTTTTGAGAAATTCGATGATATCAGCACCACTTTTGTCTTTGCTGTGGATCATAACTCCATCCGCGCCGGCTTCAATATATATTTTTGCTCTCTCCATTGCATCATCTACACCATAACCAGCGATTAAACTTTCCAATCGCGCAAATATAAGAAAGTCTTTAGTAGTTAGAGCATTTTTCCCAGCTTTAATTTTTTCAGCGAATTCTTGGGGGTCATCGAGCGTTTGTTTTACATCAGTTCCAAAAAGTGAATTCTTTTTAAGGCCGGTTTTATCCTCAATGATGATGGCCGAGACACCAATCCGTTCAAGTGTCTTAACGTTAAAAGCAAAGTGTTCTTTCTTACCACCAGTATCGCCATCAAGAATTATAGGTTTGGTGGTAACTTCCATAATCTCATTGATTGTGTTTAATCTACTCGTCAAGTCCACTAATTCAATATCGGGTTTTCCTTTAAAAGTCGAATCACAAAGCGAAGAAATCCACATCGCATCAAACTCCTTAAAAAAACTCGTTTTTTCATCTAAAACTTTAACGTTTTCTACAATTAAACCTGTCAAACCATTTGAAGCTTCCATAACTCTTATGAATGGTTTCAAATTAAGCATTCTTCTTAATTGGCTCCGTCTAATGTCAGGAGACTTGAGTTCTTTCGATATTAAATTGTGAGTATATGCGGAACTCAAACCATTTGTGTATGGGACCTCAATTAGTTGTCCACCCCATTGTGATAAAGTGGAGATAACGTTTTCCCTTACTAACTTTTGAGCCCCTTCTCGCCAGTCATCTCCGTGTACTACAAAATCAGGTTTTAAAGCCATCAAGTTTTTAGTGTAGTTTATAGTATCTTGTTTAATTACTTTGCTGACATTTTTGAGGTTTTCAAAAATTTGTTTTCGAATTTCATAATTAAATAGTGGTAATTTTTTATAGGAGGCAATAGCCTCATCACTAAGCAGGCCAATGGTAACTTCTCCAAGCTGTGCACCTTTATTAATAACATTAATGTGTCCTGTATGTAAAATGTCTGCAGCCATAGCAATATAAACTTGTTTCATATTAATTTCTCATTTTCTTAAGTTTGTTCATAATTTATACTTTATCACATTTTACTATAATCTTATATTTTAAGTAAAAGGGGATTTATTATTGTCAATCCAATTATCAACCTTTGTCATAATGCACTGGTAACCTAAATGTAGACACATCGTAAAAGATGTGGAAAAGAAAATATATTTAAATGTTATTGTTAATTAAATTATGTCGATTTTTGAGTACCGAAAAAAAGTTGAAAACAGAAAATAGTAAAATGTTGAAATATACAAGACATTTATAATTACTTAAAAGAAATTATGTTTGATAAAACGGTATGCCAATCAAATTATCAATACAGCCAGGAAAACAGGTATAAACTCTCGAACAACTAAAAGTTGGTATGCCAAGCACAAAAACGTTCAAATTTTTCTCGTGGAGAAGAGAAACAAAACATCTAAATTCAACCATTTGTCATAAAAGTAGTTGTCGACTACTACTTTGACCAAGGCTAAAGCTCTTCAAGAGCAGCAAAACATTTTGGATATTATGCAAGAACAACACTACTAGATTAAATTAGAAACCATCTTTGATTGGGTCGTTCCAAACCTAAAAAACTATAAAAGCACCAGTTATAATTAGCGATTCGCACAATAAAAATGGGAGCGAACAACAAAGAGTAGAACATGAGCGACTGGATATGGAGATTAAGAATCTAAAGATAAACAAGGAATTATTTAAAAAAGACATGGTCAATATTGTGTAATAAAATTAACAAAACTGCTTAATATACCAATACAACTTACTATTTTTGTATAGAAGGCATAAAACATTCTAAACATAAAATTGAGAAAGGTAACTTGAGAAAACTCTTTTATGATAACTATTCAACCTTTCGTTATAGGAAAGTGAAACAACCATTATTTCAGGCACGGAAGTTTTACTATCAAATAAGGTCGTTATACCGTTAATGAAAGAAAAACATTTAGTGGTTTTCATTACTAAAGCAAGTAAAATCAATTCCTTAAAAGTAAAATCACACCCTCCGTTCCTAACATTTTAAATCGTAACTCTTCAGCAATTAAAGATTATAAAAAAATAGTGGCTGATATCACTGAGTTTGGTATTGTATATTTATCAAGACTTATAGACTATTTTACAGTATCACCTATTAAATAGAGGCTGGCAAGGCACCAGCGAGTGAACTGACAAATTATATGTTTAGTGACAAACTAAAACCAATGGAACTAGAAATATGAAAGTCCATAGTGATAACAAATATCACTAACGTCCCGACAGTTGGGTTAACAGAATGAACGAATATGAATAAGTTCGTTTAATTAGAAAAAATATTGCTCTCCTGATAACGTAGTATGTGAGGGGATCTTTTGAGCTTTGAAGAAAAGAATTCTATCCAAGAGATTGGCGTTTGGTGTCTGCTAATGACTTTTCGGTTGAATTTGAAAATGTTTTTTTTTGTTAAAAAATGAATCAAGAAAAAGCGAACTATTTAAGTCCAAGATAATTTCTGATAAGTTATATAAAATAGTCTCAATAAAATGTCCACAATCCCTTTCCTGCGTAACTATTCTGTCAAACACAAAGTAACATATAAAACAAAAGTGTTTCCCCTAATTACTGTTACTAAATACAAAAAAAAATGCTATTATTTAACAAGCAAGCAATTAATCAATCAATTAATTTTATAATTATAATTACTAACTAAGAAAGAAGTATAAACATGAAAGTAATGCAAGTTAATGCAGTCAACTACGGAAGCACTGGAAATATAATGAACTCTATACACGATGAGTTAATTTTACGAGGAAATAGCTCAATGTATACACACGGCTTTACATGGACAAGAAAGAAAAGCGCAAATGTTTTTATAACCTCAGGAATTATGTCTAAAAGTTTCCACAAAATTATTTCGACGATAACTGGCGCAATTGGCTTTTTTTCTATTGTTCCTACTTTGATTACCATAAATAAAATTAAGGCCTTTAATCCAGACATAATTCACCTACATAATATACATGGTTGGTACATTAATTTTCCAATACTATTCAAATATTTGGAGAGGCGTAACAAACCATTGATTTGGACATTTCATGACTGTTGGGCATTTACCGGGCACTGTGCTCATTTTGAAATGGTGAATTGTAAAAAATGGCAAAACGAGTGCTACAATTGTCCAGTTTATAAACAATATCCTAAATCAATTTTTGATAATTCGAAATTCATGTTTAAATATAAAAGTAAGGTTTTTCCGATTCTGCCTAAATTAACCATCATTACGCCTTCTAAATGGTTAAAGCAACAAGTAGAGAAATCTTTTTTTAAAGACAAACCCATAAAAGTAATCTATAACGGAGTTAATCCACAAGTTTTTTTTCCCCGCGAAAGTGAATTTAGAAACTCACACAATCTAATGGATAAAAAGATTATCCTAGGCGTCTCTCTTGGGTGGACCAACAAAAAAGGTCTAGATATATTTATTAAGTTGGCAAAATTGTTAGATGAGTCTTATAAAATAGTTCTTGTTGGTACAGATAAAAAAACAGACAAAATTTTGCCTAAAAATATTATATCAATTAATAAAACTTCGAATCAGGAAGAGCTGAGCGAAATATATTCTACCTCAGATGTTTTCGTAAACCCAACTAGGGAGGAAGTTTTTGGACTTGTAAACGTTGAAGCCCTATCTTGTGGATTACCTGTTATTACATTCAACACAGGAGGGAGCCCAGAAACCATTGACTTTAAGTCTGGAATTGTTGTTGAAAAAAACGACATTGTCGATTTGGTCACCAAAATAAAATATGTCTGTGAAAACAAACCTTTTAAAAAAAGCGATTGTATTAAAAGAGGAAACAGTTTTGACTCTAAAAAAATGTTAGATGAGTATTTGTCACTTTATGAGGCCCTTTCAAACTCAGAATCGTAAATATACTTTTAAAGAACCTCTTTTATTAAATGATGTATTAAACTAATAATTTTAACGAAACATCTTAGTATCCGGCAAAATTTAATTCTAATGCTAATGAAATTACAAACAGAAATAACTATGTTATTATATGTTTGATTTCGCGACTACTAGGAAAGCGATAATTCCAATGAATAAATAAGAGGAAATTTAAACATGTTAGTATCAGTAATAGTCCCAACCTACAAACAAATTGCCAGTCTAAAAAAAGCGATTCATTCATTACTAATTCAAAATTACCAAAATATTGAAATTATTATAGTAGATGATAATTATGATGCTGATTTTTCAAAAAAGGTTGAGAGTATGATAAACGCCATAGGCGATAAACGTATAACTTATATTAGAAATGAATTAAAACTAGGGTCTGCGATGTCAAGAAACAAAGGTGTTTTTATTTCAAGAGGCGAATATATAACTTTTTTGGATGATGATGATATATTTTTACCTGGAAAAATAGATAAACAACTTAATTATATGCATTTATTCAAACTAGACTATTCCGTTTGTGATATAGTTTTAGTCAACGAGAATGATAAAGTAAAAGATGTTAGAAAAAGACGATTTTTGTCATACAAAAAGTCACTGTTTAAAAAGCATATAATGTATCATATTACTGCCACGAGTACATTTATGTTTAAATCACAGTTTTTAAAGAATATTGGTGGGTTTGATAGAATAGATCTTGGTGATGAGTTTTATCTTATGGCAAAAGCGATTTCTAATTCGGACAAATTTGGACATCTAGAGTATATTGGTGTCCGAGCCACAATACATAGAAATACGGGCCTATCTGCTTCGGGCAATAAAATAACTGCTGAAAAAAACCTACTTGAATTTAAAAAAACACACTTTGGGTCTCTGTCAAAGGGAGAAATAAGATATATATTGATGAGGCATAATTTGGTCTTAGCAAGCGCTCACCTAAAGGGTAGAAGACCTTTCAAATTTATAAAACATTTGTTATATTCTTTATATTGCAGTCCTTGCGGAGTTTTTAAAACTATAATAGGAAGGGATAAATGAAAAATGGATAAATATTTATTTATATGTGGAGTATTGCCTTCAGATGAAAATGTTGAAAAAAACACTAAAAACTTTATACAGTTTGCAGCTGAAAACTATCAACGGAATATTATTTCTGGATTCAAAAAGAATAAAATCAACTTAATTTCTATTTCTACCCCTTTTATTGGTTCTTATCCATTAAATTATAAAAAGATTTTTTTCAAAGCGAAAAAAAAAGTTAACGATATAGTATATTTGTCTTTTAATAACATTTGGGGATTAAGAAACTTCTCGAGATATAAAAGTTTAAAAAGATATGTGGTAAACAATATAAAACCAAATGAAAATTTAAAGGTTATTATTTACAGTCCACATACCCCTTTTGTAAAATTATCTAAATTATTCAAGCGAAAATACCCATCCATAGAAATATGTTTGATTGTGCCTGATTTACCACAATATATGAATTTGAAGGAGAAAAAAACTTTAATATATCGATTTTTTAAAAAAATAGATATTTATCTTTTTAATAAATACATTAGTTTCGTTGATAAATTTGTTTTTTTGACTAAGGACATGAATGAAGTGGTCAACAAATATAACAAAGAATATATTGTAATCGAGGGCATTGCTTCTGATAACCAAAATATATTCAAACCTAATGGCAGAACAAAAAGTAATAAGATTATCGTATATACAGGGTTAATTAACGAAAGATTTGGCATAGAAAAGCTTATAAATGCCTTTAAAGCAATTCCTTCCGTAGATATAGAACTTCACTTTTACGGAACTGGTGACTTTGTTGAATATGTCGTGGAACAATCGAAAAGTAATAATCGAATAAAATATTTTGGAATTGTAAATAGAAGTTTCTCAACTGAAGTACAAATTAACGCAGACGTATTGGTAAATCCTAGGTTCGGAAACTCTGAATATTTAAAATTTTCATTTCCCTCTAAAATCATTGAATATTTAAATTCCGGTAATCCAGTTGTATCCTATAAACTTGAAGGAATACCCGAAGAATATGATGATGTATTATTTTATCCACTAGATGAGTCCGTTGAACAGTTATCAAAAACATTAATGAATCTTTGTTATCTGAATAACAAGGAGCGAAAGGTTTTGTTTGAGAGGCAAAGGAAATTTTTAAGGAGTAAAAACGACCAAAATGCTACTCTTAAAATTTTAAAACTGATTAAAGGAGAAAATTGGTGAGAGATATATGTTCTAAGGACAGTGTTAAAAGTAAATCTAAAAAGATAAACGTTTTTTTGATAATTTTGATTTTTATGCTGATATATTTTTCGCATGATACAGTGCTCTTTGGTACAAATAATGACAGTAATTTCTTTCTAATTGCTAATGTTATTTTAGTAAGTCTTCTTTTAGCTTTTCTTTTTTATGTAATTGTACGAGAAATAAAAATCAACTTTAAAATATTTACCATATATGTTTTTTTAGTAATCGCCACACTAGTCACCATGTTTTTCAGTTACAAAACCGATTTTAAATACTTTTACATAATTGTTCTTATGACTTTGGTTTTTTTTATGACACAAATTTTTACTATGGACGAGTTTTTGATTTCATATTTGATAGTAATTTTGTTTTTGTCTGTCTTTTCCTTAATAACATTTTTGTTTTCCAAAGCAAACATGGATTTCATCTACAATTTTCCAATTATAATAAGCCAATCAGGTTTTAAATTTTATTATCTAGGTTTTGCAAACGTTCTCCAAAAACTAGAATATCTATCAATTAGAAATTATGGTATTTTCAGAGAACCAGGAGTTTATGCTGTTTTCTTGAACTTGGGATTAATTTTTGCTAAAAAAATTAAAAATGAAAAGCAAATGATTCTTGTTTTAGTTATTCTTGTTTTTACAATAATAAGCACATTTTCCACCGGAGGAGTTTTAGTTATGGGAGGAATATTACTCACTTATTTTATTGATGCCCGATTCAAAAATAAATATTATTTTTTAATTCCTATATTTATTTTTTTGTTATTTTTTATTCTTCTTAATAAAACTATATTTGATATCACATTTAGCAAATTGTTTAGTTGGAACAGTTCTACTTTTGCTAGGGTCGGCTCAATTTTCTTGAATTTGCAAATAACAACACGAAATCTTTTCTCCGCATTATTTGGTAGTGGGTTTGATTTTGTAGAAAGTTTTTTTATAGATGGGTTAAGCAATGGATATGGGATAGTAATACACAATACGAACACATTTTTTAAGATGATGTCTGTTTTTGGTATTCCATATATGATTATTATTCTTTATGGCACAACAAGATTCATACTTAAAATTTCAAATAAATCGAAGTTAAGTAAAGTCTTAACTGTTTTCTTAGTATTCTTAATTTTTTCCAATGCGGATCTGATATTTAATTCAATAACTTATTTTTTGGTTTTGTTTGGTCTAAATACTGATTTTGAATGATTTATAAAATAAAAACGAGAAGACAATTTTGTTTTTAAAAAATAAATGTATTTCTTTGATTAAGTACACTTTTGCACAAACATATATGCATAAAATAATTTTATTTTAAACCACAATAGAAAAGAATGGTTAAGAAAGTATCGGTTCACTGGTAACCTAAATGCATGCACATTGTAAAAGATGTAAACAATATAATTTGTTAAAAGATGTTGAGGAGAATAATACGCACAGTGAAAAGCAAAAGTATAACAATGGTAAAGAAAACTACGACAAAGTAGAAACGATTTGCTACATTGCCGAGAAACAAGGAACAACTTACTTGAATGCTCCAAATTAGTCGAACTCTTATTATGAAGGAATTGGACAAGGAAAATCGTGGTTCAAAAAAACGACAAAATGATTGAGTCAGAACAAAGAAATGAGTTAATGAAGAAAGATATTACTATCACCAGATTAATAAAGGTAATTTAGTGAAAGGTAGGCAAAAAAGGATATGATACTAGACTAGAAGATTAAATCGTCGCATTACTATCCTATAAGGATGATCTCGTAAGGCTTTGTATGGCAATGCAACTCTCACGGAGCGGATTCTATAAACGACAAAAGCCCAGCAACAATACCAGTGATAAAGATGTGTCTAAAAATAATTATTTAATGACGTTTTATTAAATATCATGAGATTTAACCAAGTCATGGATACCGATTACTAAATGCAAAAAACTGTTTAGACATAGGGCAGATTGTTAGTGAACAACATGCACATAAATGATACAAATATGCAAAATTTAGATCTAAATCAAGTTGGTAGTATATAAAACAGTGGGATAAGAAAACATCAAATCCTAATATTAACAAATCCAAACATCAAAAACCAATTAGATGCTGTTGTAATTGTCAATTTAATTATGTTTTTTTGGGACTGCGGACATTTTATTGAACTGTTTGACTATAACTTATCATAAATTCTTTTGGACTTAAATAGTTCAGTTTCTTCTTGATTCGTTTCTCGACAAACCATTTTAGATAATTATCTAGTTCGATTGTAAATTCATTAACAGAAGTAAAGCTCCACTCTCTTGGATAGAAGAATTCTTTCTTTAGAGTTCCAAAGAACCCCTCACATGCAGCATTATCTGGAGAACACCCTTTTTTACTCCTTGAACGAACATAACCATACTCGTTCATTTTGTTTATCCAACTACCAAGTCGGTAATGAAACCCTCTATCACTATGAACAATCATCGGTCTTGATCCTACTTGTTGGTAGGTGTCACTAAGCATAGAGTTTGTTAGTTCACTTGTAGGGGCCTTTCCAATCCTCCATGTAATTGGGAATCCTGTGAAACAGTCTATCAGTGGTGATAGATATACCTTACCATCACTAAGTTCAAACTCAGTGATATCAGTAACTGTTTTCTCATAAGGTTTAATTGCGCCAAAATCACGATTTAAGATGTTAGGAACAGAGGGTGTTAGTTCACCTTTATATGAGTTAAATTTCTTCGATTTAGGAGTATAAACCACTAAATTTTCCTCTTTCATTAAACGTATAACGACCTTTTCCGATAATAGTATGCCAGTTTCTTGTAAGAGTGATTGCTTCATTCTTCGATAACCAAATGTTGAATAGTTATCATAAAAGATTTTTCTCAACTCACATCGCTCTATTTGGTATTTGTCATGTTTTATGGCTTTCAAACAATAATAGTAAGTAGTTTTTGCGATATTAAGCACATTTATCAACCTGATTATAGAATATTGGCCACTCAGGGCACTGATTACTTTGGCTTTATCCTTATTACTTAACCGAGTATAATCAGTGCCCATGTCTTTTTTTAATAATTCATTGGCCTTCTTTAATATCTTATTCTCCATGTCTAGTCGATCATGTTCGATTCGTAAATGTTCGATCTCATTTTGGAGTGTTTTAACATCATTTGTTTCCTTATTAGTTCGCTTCATTGATTCACCAGTTAGCTCCTTTTGCCAAGTATAAATAACTTCTCTAGTGGTATTATACTTTCTAGCCAGTTCTTTTACTGGTCCCTTAGTAGTAGCGAGCTCAATGACGACATTTTTCTTTATCTCATCGCTAACGATGACCGGTATTTTTCTGATTCGTCTCGGTTTTAAGTTCTTAAATCGGTGATCTTTTTTAATCCATTCTATTAAGGTCGTTCTTGCCGGGTATCCAAAATGTTTTGCTGCCTTAGAAGCACTTCGTCCATGTTCAAAGTAGTAGTCCAGGACTGCTTTTTTCATTGAATGAGTAAACTTAGATGTTTTCTTCTTGTTGTCTATGAGCAAAGCTTGTCCTTTTCTTTGCTTATCATACCAACTTTTAATAGTCCGTGGATTGATGCCTGTTTTTCTGGCAACCTTGGCAATTTGATAGTCGTACTGTTTCAACAATGCTAACGTCTTATGAATTGTTTTTAGTTTGTGCATCTCAATGTGTCTCCCTATTTCTAGTTCAACTTTTTGTCCGCACTCCCCTGTCAAACACAGCTGTCTTAAGTGATATGACAGAGTTTTATGTTAAGGGTGTTTATCATGAATTAACCCTTTACATTGACTTATATAAAAATAAACTAATTGATCATTCAATGAGTAGGAAACGTGACGATTCAAAAATATATTATGAGAGCATGAGACAAGTTCTCAAGAAAAGAATAGAGGACCCAAACCTTGATATGACCTTACATTAGGATTAAGGAACTGTTCATTCAAGTAAAAGCTTCAATAAACTTCCCCCTATTTATAAGATAACTTGTACAATGTCGCGAGCGGGAAGTCCAACAGATAAGGGAGCAATGGAGGCAATCAATGGGTGTTGCAAGGAAGAGTTATCCCGTTATTTCAAAATTGAAACAGATGATGATGCAACCAAGGCTATCAATCACTATTTTTTTTATAATGGTGTAATACTAGCCTTTACTTTAAACTATATTGCTACTATTCAATTCAAACATATGAGATTACAAAAAAGTTAGAATATCTAGCTATTTTAAATACGTGTCTACATTTCGTTGACTAATAAACGGCTTTATTGATTTACTCTTATAAGTCTACTATCGTTTTACTCCATTTTAGTTTATTATATAATAATGAAAAAAATTGTTAATAAAAAAATAATTAATGTTTTACCTTTTATTCTTTCATCATTTGGTGCTCTTCTATCACTGGCATTAACCTTGATTTTAACTAAGGCACTAGGTAAACAGCAGTATGGACAAATTCAGTATTTATTAGGAATAGTTAATACATTTTCTGCCTTTTCGAGCTTTGGGCTTCCTAATTTTTTAATTAGAAATTCGCATCAAAGTGATGATAAAAAGACCTTTTTTACAAAATGTCTCTTATTATTACTATGCATAAACCTTATCGCTGCGCCTGTGTATTTTATAATTTCATATTTTGCTTTCAGTCTCCTAAATGGTAATCTTTTGCTTATTTCTATTATAATACTAACGGCAACTTCAACTTCTATTATTCTTATGCTTCAATATCAATATCTTGCGATCGGAAAAAAAAATGCCTCAATTTTAATCAGCACCATAATTGTGAAATTGCTACTTTTAATTATTTCTACGTTTCTTATAATTTTAGGGTTGAATTCGCAACTTTTTCAATATTATATCTACATTTATCTGGTTGTTTATATAATTGTTCTTATGCCTCCTTTAGTAAAAAACTTTAAGTACGACGCGCTAAAATTTCAAAAAAAGGAAGTAATATCTATAATTGTTTTCATGTTAATTACTCTTACGAGTGGGATAAACTCGCAAATAGCAAAAATAATGTTAGGAGAAGTCGGGCGAGGTGACTATTCTGTTGTTGCAGTTTATTCCCTCACACTTCAAATAGTTTCTGTTGTCTCCTCTTTTACATCATTAATTGTTACTATAGCGAGGCCGAAATTGGCCGAATTTTGTTCTAGTGGTAATAAAAATGAAATACTTAAATTATATAGTTCAACGCTAAGAATGACTAGCAGAATATCAATACCATTCTTTGTTGGTTTTTTGCTACAGCACCAATCACTATTATCAATATTTGGCAGTGACTACGGTAGCTATCCCTTTATAATAATTATCACAATATTAACTAACCTTTTTATAGATATTTCAGGACCTGCCGGAACACTTATAACTATGAGTGGTAAGGAAAAAGAAGAGTTGATTATAGATTGTATTCAATTTTCATTATTTTTGATTGTTGGTTTTTCTACAATGAACCTATTTTATTATGCTATTCCTCTGGCCTCACTTATTTCATACTTCGTTTCGTACTCACTTAGAATAATTACTATATACAAAAACCAAGGATTTTTCGCTATTGATTTTCGTTCTTTAAAAGAAATCACTGCTGAAATATTAATTTCTATAGTTGCATTTTACATTCTAAACTTGATACCTAATTTATATATTAAGGTAGGCTTAGATATCGTTGCTGGTCTGGGCTTAATCCTGCTATTTACTTTATTTCCCACACAAATAGAAGACACTAAATATTTTTTGGAAAGGACATAATAATATGAAAAAATTTACGGAAGAAGACATTAAAAAGGAAAGTCTTGCAATTTTGTCAGAAATTCATGGTTTTTGCCAGTATAATAAACTTAGATACACATTGTTTTATGGGACTTTACTGGGAGCCATTAGACACAGGGGTTTTATCCCTTGGGACGATGACATAGACATTGCCATGCCAAGAAAAGATTACGAGTTTTTTATCCTTAATTTTGGAAATGAAAATTTTGGAGTTGCTGATTGCAAAATTAACAAACAATATCCATTTATTTCCGCGAAAGCATATGTAAAAGGCACCTTAAAACTAGAGTCTATAAATACACACAAAAACTTTTCAATAGGATTCAATATTGATGTGTTTCCAATTGACTCAATAGGCTCAAGGTACGAATACAATAAGATTGTAAGAAAAAGAAAGATTTTGATTCTATTTTGGACTATTAGCCTCTACAAAGGTCATAACTATATAAAAAAAGCAATTTCTATATTTTTTAGAAACAAACAGAATAAGTATGCAAAAAAAATAGAAAAACTTCCTGTGGCTTATGCTTGTCAGAATAATTACCTGTTTATGTGTAATGACATTTTTAGTAAAAAAACTCTTATATTTAACAGAGACATTTTTGAAAACTTGTCTTTGGTTGAATTTGAAGGGCTGCAATTTTGTTCAACGTCTAGTTATGATTATGTCTTGAAGACACTTTATGGTGAATATAATAAACTCCCTCCCCTCAATGAACAAAAAACACATCATTCATTTCAAGCCTTTTATAAATAAAATAATCGTACTTTTAAAAGGCGTAAAATCTTTTGTAATATATTAAAATGCTGAATCGTTGGTAATTAACAATACTAATACTTAATAATTTCAACCGGGCACATAGAGTGAAATTTCAGCAAAGTGAGACTATTAAATAATTGATTAAGATCATATTTATTAAGATGAAACTCTTAAATCATTTCTAAACAAAATAAAGAGACATGTTATTTTTCTTTAAAAGAGTAAATAATCTAAGTATGTTGAAACTGAACATAATGTGGTAAAAGTGGATGAAAACCATGTAGTTGCTCGTAATGTTGTCAATAGATGTCGTAATAACCGGATTTGATTATATATGAGCGACATTGGCGACCAATTGCTTTAATAAATCTAAAATAATTTAACATGGATAGAAAAGAAAGCGTTAAGTGAAAATGAAAAGGTTACAAATAGTGTTTACATTAAATAAATCTGAAATTTATTATTTTGAAAGTGTAAAATCTTGTTTAAAAGTGTGAAAAAGATATTATAATAGACATGTAAGAGGGG
>Ga0265295_1001836_pt1 | contig 36059 bp, 39 predicted proteins | sample Munlansysbiofilm_FD_192503 | JGI IMG/M metagenome (GOLD analysis project Ga0265295, IMG submission 192503) | Leachate microbial communities from a municipal landfill in Southern Ontario, Canada - Methane capture system biofilm | ecosystem: Engineered > Solid waste > Landfill > Unclassified ... | reverse complement strand
CCGTTGCCTTGAACAATAACTTTTTCACCTAATTGATACTCTAATTCAGAAAAAGCATATATTTTTTTATCATCATTTAAACTTAATTCGTATTTAAACATTATGCTTTTACCTCCTTATTATGTAACAAATATAGATGATCGATTATTAAATTAACATTAACATTACTCTCTAAAATGCTCAGCATTTTCACTAAATTTATTTTTTCTTTATTTTTTTCTTGATTTAATAAATATAAAATATATTTTTCTAATATTCCGGAACCATTTTCTTTAATCATTGCAGTTAATGAATTAAAAAACTGCTGATATTTAGAACCCATCATTATTTTTTCTAATTCTAAAAATTCAATATTTTCCATTCTTTCTTTATTTTCATCAAAATCGTTATAATTAAAAACGACACAGCGCGACTTAATTGTAGGTGCAATTAAGTTTATTGAATTTGTAACTAAAATGGCAACGCTATTATTTAATGGCTCTTCTAAAAACTTTAATAATGCATTATAGGCATAATCATTCATCTTCTCTGCTGAAAAAATTAAATAAAAATTAAAGTTTTTATTATTATTAAATTTTAATTGTTTTTTTAAGTCAATGATTTGTTCTTTTTTTATTTGCTTACCTTCCGGTTTTATTTCAATAAAATTATCAATTTTTACTTTATATATTTCTTTTAAATTCTGACTTAATTGATCAAAAAATGTATCATAATTATTTCCATTATATATAATTATATGAGCGTGATTAGATAAAATATTTGTTAAATATTCATTTAATTTATCAATTTTATTCATCACATCATCTCCTTATAATTAAAATTCTTTACGATCTTTAAACGCTTGTTCTATCGTAAGTAAATCTAAATATTCTATTTCGGCCCCCAGCGGAACCCCTTGAGCTAATTTTGTTACTTTTAATTTATTTTTATATAATTTTGATATATATAAAGCCGTTGTTTCTCCTTCAATAGATGATTTTAAAGCCAATAATAATTCATTAGTATCATATTTATTAATCATTTGTTCTAATTGTTTAAAATTTATTTTTTCAATGTCCACGCCTTGAATTGGATTTATTAAATTATTTAACAGAAAATATCTACCATTAAATATTTTGTTATTTTCCAAAAGCAAAATGTTTTTGATGTCATCTACAACACAAATAATATTATTATCTCGCATTTTATCTTCACAAATATCACACTTTTCATTGAAAGTTAAATTATTACAAATTTCACAATTAGTAATATTTTTTATTTTTTCAAGATCAGATATAAATTTTTGCAACTCTGAAGGCTCTTTTTTAATTAAAGCAAAAACAAATCTTTCTGCACTTTTATTTCCCACACCCGGAATAGTTGAAAAAAAATTAATCAAATCTGTAATTATTGGTATTTTCATCAAAACAAACCTGGTATTTTAGGCATAGAAGAATAAATTTTTTCTAATTCTAAATCTATTTCCTTCATACAATTATTAATAGCAATTAATATAGCATCCTCCAGTATTTCTATATCTTCTGATGCCAAATTTAAATCTTTTGATATTGTAATTGACTTTAATTGCTTAGTTCCATACATTTCAATATTAACCATTGAATATTTCCCGGGAAATATTTTTTTATTTATTTCTAATTGTTTTTCTTCTAAATCTTTTTGCATTTTTTGTGCTTGTTTCATAACATTTTGAATATTCATTAATCCGCCACCTCAACGATTTCTTTAAAATTAGTAATTATTTTTTCTTGTTCTACTGGAATTTTTTGATATTTAATATTTTCTTTATTTTTTACATAATATTTTTTTATTTCTACAAATCTTTTTTTATTTACAAATAGTAAATAAAGCGGTTTGGCTTTATCATTTAATATTTTAGCAATCATCGGTTGTTTTTTTATAATTTGCGGTAATATTGCTTCATCCTTTACCATTATAATAACTTCCTGTTTACTTGCAATTGCCACTTCCAATACATCCAAACAATATATATTATTTTCAATAAATAGTGGCTGACTTTTTTCCAACTTTTGTTGCCAAATCTCTTTATCTTTTTTAGTAGCCTTAGCCAAAGCATTATTAATAATCTGTTCTTCAGAAATTGATTTATTTTCAACAACAATTTCTATTTGCGGCTGAGGGCTATTAGTTAAATAATCTAAAACTAAACACTCAAACATTATTTCTGGCTCTTTTGCAACAATTACTTCTTTCATTAAGTAATTTAAAAATTTTAAATATTCAATATTATTTTTTAATTCAACATAATTATCTGATGCATCTAGCATACTTTTTTCTGTAATTTCCATTATTTTTTTAATTAAAAATTCCAGATTTATATTTTTATTTTTAATTTTTTGCCAATAATCTATAAATCCGTTCTTATCTTTATTTACTATTTGTAAATTTATTTTTTTAATTAATTCGATATCAACAATTCCAAAAGATTCCTCTACATCCGATTGCGTTATTTTTTCGTGACCACTTAATTGATCTAATAAAGATAGGCCATCGCGGAGGCTCCCATCAGCAGCCTCCGCTATTAATTCTATTGCTTTATCATCTATTTTTATTTTTTCCTGAACAGCCACATATTTTATACGATCATAAATTTGTTTTAAAGATATTTTTTGAAAAGCAAACCTTTGAGCTCTAGAAATAACAGTTATTGGTATTTTATTCATTTCTGTTGTCGCCATTATAAATATTATATGTGCAGGCGGTTCTTCTAATATTTTTAAAAGCGCGTTAAAAGCACCAGTTGATAACATGTGAACTTCATCAATTATATAAACCTTATATTTGCCACTACTAGGAAGCAGCAAACAATTATTCCGCAAATCGCGAATTTCCTCAACACCAGTATTAGAAGCGGCATCAATTTCAATTATATCCATTTTTTCTTCATTATCATTTAAACAAAAACTACATTTATTGCATTTTTCACCATTTAAATTATTTTCACAATTTAAAGCATTCGCAAAAATTTTTGCGGCGCTAGTTTTCCCGCTTCCCTTCGGGCCACTAAAAATATAAGCGTGGCTTATTTTTTGTTGTTTAATCGCTTCGCGCAATATTTTGATTGTTTTTTCTTGGCCAACCATGTCTTCAAAACTTATTGGCCTATACTTTCTATACAATGCTTTTTTCATTATTTCACCACCTAAATTATAACACACTTCAACGTTTAACTTCCCGAATTTTAACAAAAAAAAGTTTCAACAATTCTGACATTTCCGACTCTTTTTCACTATCTATTATCTTATTATATTTTGGTAAAAACCCCTTTTTAAATTCTTTATCCACAAAATAATAAACTTTTGGTATTTTTGCTCTAGCTATAACCTCTTTGCACATCAAACACGGCTCCAAACTAACATATAATTCACAAGTAGATAAATTTGTAGTTTTTAATTGTTTTATTGCTCTCTTAATTGCAACAACTTCTGCATGAGCAGTTAAATCTTTGGTTTTTTCAACCTTATTATATCCTTTAGCTATTATCTTGCCGCTTTTTACTAATAATGCCCCCACTGGGACATCACCGTGTTTTAGAGCTTTATTCGCGAGTTTTTCTAATTCTTCTATTATTTTTTTCATTTTAACTCCTAAAAAAAGGTACACACCGACCATACATATTAGTTGCTCCCTTCCGGGCCTGGCTTATTTATATATACGATCAGTTGTACCTATTCAATTATAAAACTTTCTTATTTTTTTTACAATGTTTCACGTGAAACATTGTAAATTTTAATCTAACGCGTCTAATGTTTCACGTGAAACATCCTCTTGTTCTTGAACAACGGTAGCGGTTTTAACTAAATTGTCTTTTTTTAGGTTAATAATTTTAACACCTTGGGTTACACGGCCGGCAAGTTTAATATCTTTAACATTCACTCTTATAGCCATGCCGTTTTGAGTAGTTATAATAACGCTCTCATCTTCTAAAACTAGTTTAAAAACGGTTAGTGGACCATTTTTTTCAGTAATACTTAAAGCTTTTACGCCCTTACTGCCACGTTTGGTTTTTCTGTATTCTGATATTTTTGTCCTTTTCCCATATCCGTTAGCTGTCAATACTAAAATATTCGCTGGATGATTATTATTAATTACATCTGCTCCTATACAAAAACCATTTTCCAACTTAATTCCTCTTACACCCGAACTGTTTCTGCCAAGCGGTCTTAATTCGGTTTCATTAAAAATGCTTATTTTACCTTCGCTTGAAGCTAAAATGATATCTTCGTTAGGCGATATTAATTTTACTGTCGTTAATTCATCATCAATATTTAAATTTATTGCTTTTTTACCATTTTGCCTGATTGATTCAAATTCTTCGATATTGGTTTTTTTCACAATTCCTGATTTAGTAACAAATAGTAAATGGTTTTGGTGATTTTGTTTACTAATAGTTAATATACTGCTTATTTTTTCATCTTTTTCCAATGGTAATAAATTTACTATTGGTAAACCTTTAGCAACGCGACTATATTCAGGAACTTCATAGCCTTTTAATCTATATACTTTACCTAATGTACTAAAGAAATAAACAACATCGTGCGTATTGCAATTAATTATTTTTTCAACAACATCTTCTTCGTTCGTTGTAATACCTTTAGCACCAACGCCACCACGATTTTGTACCTTATAATTTTCTAATAGTACGCGCTTAATATAACCATTATTTGTTAACATAATTACCACAGGATCATTATCAATTAAAGATTCATCCTCTATGTAATCAATTGCAGTTAAATCAATTTTAGTTCTTCTATTATCAGCATATTTATTTTTGATTTCTAATAGTTCATCTTTTATTACGCCTAAAATCATTTCATCAGAATCTAATAATTGCGTTAAATATTCAATTAATTTTATTAATTCATTGTATTCAGTTTCAATTTTAGTTCTTTCTAACCCGGTTAAACGACGTAATTTCATTTCTAAAATTGCATTTGCTTGAATTTCCGTTAATTTAAAACGAGTCATCAATTCAATATTTGCATTTTTATCATTTTCAGCTTTTTTAATTATTTTAATTATTTCATCAATGTTATCTAAAGCTATTTTAAATCCTTCTAACAAATGTAGCCTGGCTGTAGCTTTATTTAAATCAAATCGAGAACGGCGAATTATAATTTCCTTCTGATGATCTAAATATTTTTCTAACATCATTTTAATCGGCATTAAAATTGGGCGACCATCACTCAGTGCAAGCATATTAATACCAAAAGATGATTGCAAGCTTGTGTTTTTATATAAATTATTTAAAACAATATTTGCATTAGCTTCACGTCTTAATTCTATAACAATTTTAATTCCATCGCGATTAGATTCATCCCGCAAATCTGCAATACCTTCTAATTTTTTTTCACGAACTAATTCTGCAATTCTTTGAATTAAAACCGATTTGTTAACTTGATAAGGGATTTCGGAAACAATAATAGCATTTCTATTCTTATACTCAACAATTTCAGCAACAGCTCTGACTTGAATAATACCTTTACCTGTTTCATAAGCTTTTTTTATTCCGGCATTACCTAAAATAGTAGCTCCTGTTGGAAAATCTGGGCCTTTTATATATTCCATAATTTCGATTGTTGTAATATTTTGATTTTCAATATAAGCAATTAATGCATCAATTACTTCACCTAAATTATGTGGCGGAATGTTAGTAGCCATTCCAACAGCTATTCCTGTAGCTCCATTAACTAGTATGTTTGGAAATTTAGAAGGTAATACTGATGGTTCTTTTTCAGACCCATCAAAATTTTCTACAAAATCTACTGTTTCTTTATTAATATCTCGTAATAATTCAACCGCTATTTTACCCATTTTACACTCTGTATAACGCATAGCGGCAGCACTATCACCATCTATTGAGCCAAAGTTACCGTGGCCATCAACTAACATGTTGCGCATTGAAAAAGGTTGAGCCATTCTAACTAAAGATTCATATACCGCACTATCACCATGTGGATGAAAACGTCCCAATGCATCACCAACAACACGAGCACTTTTTTTATAACCTTTGTCTGGATATAAGCCAAGACCTTGCATTGTAAATAAAATCCTTCTTTGCACTGGTTTTAAACCATCTCGAACATCTGGTATTGCTCGAGAAACAATTACACTCATCGAATAATCTAAAAAAGATTTTTCCATTTCATTTGCAATATTTATATCAATTAATTTTTCTGCCATTTTTAAACTCCTAAATATCTAGATTTTTTACATATTTTGCATTTGTTTCAATAAATTCACGACGAGGTTCTACTTCTATTCCCATTAATGTTTCAAAAACATTATCCGCTTGAATAGCATCTTCTATATTGACCTTTAATAAACTTCTTACTCCAGGATCCATTGTTGTGTCCCATAATTGATCAGCATTCATCTCACCAAGACCCTTATATCTTTGAATATTATAGTTAGTTTCTTCTGGAAGCTCTGCTAATAATTCATTAAGTTCTTGATCAGAGTAAGCATATTTAACATTTTTTTGCCACTCTATTTTAAATAATGGTGGTTGAGCAATATAAATATAGCCCCCTTCTAATAAAGGACGAAAATAACGATAAAAGAATGTTAATAATAAAGTTCTAATATGTGCTCCATCAACATCGGCATCAGTCATAATAATAATTTTATAATACCTTAATTTATTAACATCAAATTCTTCACCAATTCCAGTACCAAAAGCGGTAATTAGAGAACGAATTTCTTTGTTAGCGAAGATTTTATCCAATCGTGATTTTTCTACATTTAAAATTTTACCTCTCAAAGGCAATATTGCTTGGGTTTTACTATCACGTCCTTGTTTAGCGCTACCACCCGCCGAATCACCCTCGACTATATATAGTTCACTAATTGTTGCATCTTTTGAAGAACAATCTGCTAATTTACCAGGTAAATTAGATACTTCTAAAATATTTTTTCTTCGCGTTAATTCGCGGGCTTTTTTTGCGGCAACTCTTGCTTTCGCCGCCGTGAAAGACTTTTCAATTATTAAACGAGCTTCATCAGGATTTTCTAATAAGAAACGTTCAAATGATTCGCAAAAAATCGTATCGATAATTTTTCTTACTTCAATATTACCTAATTTTGTTTTAGTTTGTCCTTCAAATTGAGGATCCGGATGCTTAACAGAAACGATTGCCGTTAAACCTTCTCGAACATCTTCTGCGCTTAATAACTCCTCATTTTCTTTTAATAATTTTGATTTTTTTGCATAATTATTAATTATTTTTGTCAAAGCACGTTTATATCCATCTTCATGCATACCACCTTCGTGGGTATTTATATTATTAACAAATGAATATAAATTACTACTATAACCCGAGTTATATTGCATTGCTATTTCAATATCAACATTATCTATTTCACCATGGACATATATTACTTTTTCGTGGATTGGTGTTTTATTTCTATTTAAATAATTAACATATTCAATAATACCACCCTCATAAATAAAAGCATCTTTATTCTCATAACGTTCATCAATTAAGTTAATTTTTAAACCTTTATTTAAAAATGCTAATTCTCTAATTCTTGTTTTTAAAATTTCATAATCGTATTCCGTTGTTTCAGTAAAAATAGTTGGATCTGGTTTAAAAGTTATATATGTCCCTGTTAGAGTCGGGTGACAAGTATCAACTTCTTTTAATGATTGTTCTAGCTGACCACCATTTTTAAATTTTAATTCATATCTTTTACCTTCTTGTAATATCTGAATATTCATCCAACTACTTAAAGCATTAACTACCGAAGCACCAACGCCATGTAGACCTCCCGATACTTTATAGCTACCTTCATCAAATTTTCCACCAGCATGAAGAACTGTAAAAATGGTTTCTGCTGCTGAAACACCAGTTTTTGAATGAATATCTATCGGAATACCGCGGCCATTATCTTTTACTGTAACACTATTATCAGAATGAATAATTACTTGTATTTCTGTACAAAAACCAGATAGTGCTTCATCAATTGCATTATCTATTATTTCCCATACTAAATGATGTAATCCTCGAGAACTTGTAGTACCAATATACATTCCTGGGCGCTTTCTAACTGCCTCTAATCCTTCCAAAACTTGAATATTACTTGCTGTATAATTATTACTCATTTTTTTGCTTCCTCTCTTTTGTTATATCAATTATGTTAGCCGATGTTAATAAATTTTCGTTTATTAAATTTATATTAGCGGTACTAATTATAATTTGATAATTTATATTTAATTCACTAATTATTTTATTACTATTTATTTGGTCTAATTCACTAAACAAATCATCTAACAAAACAATTGGCTTTATTTTATCATTACTTAATATAGATAACTCAGTTAATTTTAATGACAAAATTATTAATTTAATTTGTCCTTCACTAGCAATAGCATTAGCTTTTTTATTATCATATAATATTACAAAATCTTCTAAATGAGGGCCATATAAAGATTTTTGATATCTGATTTCTTTAGTTTGTAGTTCTTTCAAAATTTCTAGAGTCGATAATTCACTTTTGATTGGTTTTAATTGTTTTATTTCTATTTTTACTTTTGAATAATATTTTTGCCAAAAATCATTGATTTTTTTATTTATTTTATTTAGATATTCTTCTCTTTTTAAATTAATATAATCAATATATTTTATAAGCTCTTTATTATAAATTTCTAATAACAACAAATCCACTTGATCATTTTTTAATAATCGACTCTTTAATTTTAATATCTTTCGGTAAGCGGTTAAATTATGTAAATAGTGCGGATCATATTGACTAATTTGAAAATCAAAATATTTTCTTCTTTCATATGGTGTCCCTTTAATTAAAAAAATTTCATCTGGGCCATAAAAAATCACTTTATTGTCTTTTATATAATCACTTATTTTTTTAATTGGTTGTGAATTAATAAAAGCTTTCTTACCATTTTTATCATAATATATTGCTTTTTTATTATTGTTTAATATTCCTTCTATTCTGAAATATTCCTCTGCATTATGAATTAATTCAGACTCTTTTATATTTTTAAAACTTTTAGTAAACATTAAGGTAAATATGCTTTCTATTAAATTTGTTTTACCTAAACCATTATCACCGATGATAATATTAATTTCATTTTCAAATTTAATATTAAAATCATAATAATTTCTAAAATTTTTCAAAGAAATTTCTGTTATCATCTAATTCACCTATTTTTTTATGTTTTTTTATATTTTAAATAGTGGTTAGTATACCTATACATACACTTTATATTTTATCATAAAATCATTAAAAAAACTAGAAATAATTTCTAGTTTAATTTTCTTTGGTTTAAAACTGAATCTAAGTATGATGATCTTAATACTTGATTATTAAATGTACCAAATGAAACATCAATTTCTAAATTTTTACCATTACTGAGTGTTAAAAATGTTTTACCATTTTTATTAAAATATGAACTTAATTTTTTATAATTTATCCATTCACATGTATCTAATCGGGGAGAAGTAGTTGGAAAAAATATAATACCTTGAGTTTCTTCAATAATAATAGGAGATTTATGAGTTACCCCAATCATTTTTTTCGTACCAGCATGTCTTCCAAAATAAGAACTTCCAAAATAAGAACAACTTTCTTTAATAATAATCCATGGATTTTTTCTAATTATTATTTCTTGGTTCTCTTCATATACTTTTGATTTATTTATACCAAGTGGAATAATGGCCATTGTTTCATTATTTATTTCATAACTTTCTATTTTTATACCTCCTTTCTTGATTATTTTCTCTTTTTTTTACTACATTCCTAGTAAATCATAAAAAAAAAACAAAAATTGTCGAATTTTGTCTTTTTTCATTTTTTAATAAGTTATTATCGGAACAATTAACTGTAGTGCATGATTATTATCGGTTGATTCAATAATAATCGGTTTTAAACGATCATTTAATTTAATGATTGTTTTTTCACTTTTTATTGTTTTTAAAGCTTCTAACATAAATTTTGAACTAAATGATATTTCAAAATCAATATTATTATTCTTAGTAATTTCAATTTGTTCCACTGCTTTACCTAATTCAGGGGAGGTTGATGTTAAAGTTGCAATATCATTTTTAATTACTAAATTAACAGTATTTTTTTCTTTATCCATATTTAATAAAGAAACGCGATCGATGATTTGATAAAATTCATTAGTTTTTATTTCAAAAATTAATTCATAATTATCTGGAATTAATTGTGATGTGTTGGGGTAAGTTCCACTTAATAATTTTGATTGAAAAATAATGTTTTCATAATTTAAAACGATTTTTGAAACATAAACTTGAACACCGATTGTTTTTTGTTTATTATCATTTAATAATTTATTAAATTCAGATAAACTTTTACTAGGAATTACTATATTCATATCAATATCTTTTTCTAAATTAATTTTATATTTTGCTAAACGATAAGAATCGGTAGCTACACAAGACAATAATCCTTTTTCCGCAGAAAAATTCACTCCTGTAAATATTGGTCTTGTTTCAGATACACCAGCAGCAAATAAGGTTTGTGAAATGATTTCTTTGTATTCATTTACTTTTAATTCAAAATTATTTACTGTTTTTTCAATTTCCCATTTTGGAAAGTCAGAACTATCCATTCCGTTAATAGTTAATTCAGAATGGTTTGTTTTTATTAATACTTTAGTCCCATCTAAAACAGTAAAATGAATATCTTCTGCAGTTAATTTTCTAATATATTCAACTATATATTTACCACTAATAATTATATTCCCTTCACTAATAATATCTTTAATTTCCTTTTTATTTATAAAAGCATTAATCATAATTTCGTTATCACATGCAGTTAAAGACAATCCTTTACTATCTAAACTAAAATTAATACCAGCTAAAACAGGGATTAAATTTTTAGAAGAGATTGCCTTTGATACATTATTTAAATTTTCTAACAATAAATTTTTATTTATAATAAATTCCATTTTTTAATTTCCTTTCTTTAATTATTATTATATTAATAAAGTTGATAATGTGGATAACCAGGTTTTTCCTTTATAGTAATTAGCAAAATGAATTGTGAATTATTTATAGTTATCCAATTTGACTTGTTAATAAGTCAATTATTTTTTTCAATTCATCATTTTTTTTCAATTCATTACTAATTTTATCAAACGCATGCATTACGGTGGTATGATCTTTACCACCAAACTCTAATCCAATTCGTGGATATGATTCATCAGTTAGTATCCTACATAAATACATTGCTATTTGTCTTGGATGCGAAATTTTGAATGTTCTCTTTTTTGATTTTAAATCATCAATAGTAATTTGATAATAATCAGCAATGATTTTTTGGATTTTAGTTATATTATTCCCACCAGCAATGCTAGTTGGTAAATAATCTCTTAAAGCTTCAATTGCCATATTTAGATCAATAATACCATTATTCATCATGGCAGCATATGCAAAAAGTCTAGTAATAGCACCCTCTAATTGTCTAACATCTGAATTACAATTATTAACTATATATTCAATTACATCGTTATCTAAATTTTCATCTAAATTTTTTTGTAATATTTTTCTTTTAACAATTGCCATTCTTAATTCATAATCTGGGGGTGTCATATTTGCTGTCAGTCCCCAAGCAAATCTAGTTCTTAATCTTTCTTCTAATAGTTTTAAATCATCTGGTGAACGGTCTGAAGAAATAATAATTTGTTTATTTGAGTCATAAAGTTGATTGAAAGTGTGAAAAAATTCATGCTGTGACCCAGTAGCTGTACTTAAAAATTGAATATCATCAATCATTAACACATCAATATTTCGATATTTGTCTTTAAAAAAATCAATATAATCATAATTAGTTTTTGATTTATCTTTTTTATTTAAATTAATAAAATCATCTCTAAATTGATCAGCTGTTACATATAAAACTTTTTTATTAGAATCTTTAATTATATAATTTCCAATCGCGTGCATTAAATGTGTTTTACCTAAACCACTATTAGCATATAAAAATAGGGGATTATACTTTTTACCAGGATCTTCTGCAACAGATAAAGCCGCCGCATGGGCAAACTTATTAGAATCACCAACTACAAAATTATCAAATGTATAATTACTTTTTAAATTAGTATTTAAATTATTGTTAGGAACCCCAACTTCTTCTAAAGGTTCACTTTTTTTATCTTTTACAACATATTTAATATCAAAATTAGTTCCTGTTAATTCGTTTATTTTATCATTAATTAATTCTTGGTAGTTTTCATGAATATGTTTTTGATGGATATGCATTGGTACTTCTACTTCCATAATGCCTTGGTCAAAATTAATTAATTTTGTATCTTTAAACCAAGTATTAAATGCTAATGAGTCAATTTCATTATTTATTTTTTCTAAAAAACGATTCCAAAGTACATTTTTATCCATAAGACCCACCTCAAGTTTAAACTTTACTTTTATAGTATAAAATAATTCATTAAAAATCAAATTAAAAGTGGTTTAAAATAATAATCCACAAACTTATCCACAAATAATTCTTAATTCCAACATGAAAAATACAACTTATCCACAAATTTTTATTAATAAGTGAATTATGTAATATTTATTCACAAGTGAATTTGTGAATAAATTATGTTTGACATATAGAAGATAAATGCTATAATATTTTAGAGAAATGGGAGGTGCTAATATGAAAGTTACTACATATAAACCAAATAATCGTAAAAAAAGTAAAAAGCACGGTTTTTTTGCTCGTATGAAATCAAAAATATTAAACGCTAGAAGAAAAAAAGGTAGAAAAGTCTTATCAAAATAATCCACTAATAAATAGTGGATTTTTAGTATAAAGAGGGTGATTTGATGAATAAAGAATATATCATCAAAAAAAATCAAGAATTTAATAATATTATAAAAACTGGTTGTGAAATTAAAAATAAATATTTAAAAGTTTATTTTTGTAAGAATCAATTAAACCATATTCGTTTTGGTATAAGTGTGCCAACAAAAATTGGTAATGCAGTTTTAAGAAATAAAATAAAACGCCAAGTTAAAGAAATATTACGATTTGATTTGCCAGCCTATAAAAATATTAATAATGATTATGTGATAATAATTAATAAATCATTTATAAATTTAATTTTTGATGATAAAATAAAAGTAATCAACAAATTAATAAAAGAGGAGCTAAAAAAATGAAAAAAATAATAATTGTAATTATTTTAGGTTTAATGTTAACGGGCTGTACACAAGTATTAAAAGATCCAAAGGGCAAAAGCGTACCTAATCCTGAAACGAATCAAACATTAACTAAAAACATTATTTGTCAACCAACTAATACCGAAGTTAAAAAAATATATACTGATAATAAAATAGATTATACTAAATTACCAGATTGTAAAAAATTAACATTAACAACGGATATATCCTCTGATTTATGGACTAATGTTTTTATCAAACCATTAGCATTCATATTAATGAAGTCTGCTAATTTCTTTAATAATGTTGGTTGGGCTGTTATTTTTACTGGAATTATGATTAGATTAGTATTTTTACCCATTACCAAAAAAACCGCAAGTCAATCAGAAAACATGAAAAAGGCGAAGCCAGAATTAGATGCTTTAGAAAAAAAATATAAAAATAAAAAAGACCAAGACAGCTTAATGAAAAAAAACCAAGAAATGATGTTAATTTATAAAAAATATCAAATAAATCCCGTATCGGGCTGTTTGTTTGCTTTTATTCAATTACCAATTTTCTTTGCTTTTTATGAAGCCATCAATCGTGTTCCTGCTTTGTTTGAGGGTAAATTTCTATGGTTAAACTTAGGAATGACTCCATTAAAAGGCATTAGCGGCGGGAATTTTACTTATTTAATTTTAGTATTATTATTAGCTATTGTTACATACTATTCATTTAATTTTAATAAACAAGATATTATTCCTGGTGGAGATAAAAACCAAAACAAAGTAATGATGTACTTTTTATTAGGTTTTATTATCTTAGCTTCATTTAATTTATCAACTGCAATTTTATTATATTGGGTAACCTCCAGTGGATTCACAATTCTTCAAAATATTTATGTTGCGAAGTTAGGAGTGAAGAAAAATGATAAATAGCAAAGAATATAAAGGTAAAGACTTAGAAAATATTTTATTAGAAATCAGTAGCGAATTAGAAATTCCTACTAATGAAATTATTTATCAATTTTATACTGAAAATACATTATTTAGTAAAAATATTATTGTAAAAGTATATAAATCAGAAGATATTACTGAGTATTTAAAAAGCTTTATAACGGAATTAATTCACAATATCGGTGTTGAAGAAGTGGCAATTGAAGTTTTAGGCCGTGAAAAAAATATTGTATTTAATATTATCACTAATCAAAACGCAGTTTTAATCGGTAAAGATGGAAGAAATATAGATGCCCTTCAATTTTATTTAAAAAACGTAATTTATCACCAAGTAGGGAAAGAGTATAATTTTCTAATTGATATTGAAAATTATAAGCAAAAAAAGCAAAAGAAATTACTTCGTTTAGCTCATCAATTAGCAGAAGAGGTTATTTTAACAAAAGAAGAAGTGGTAATTAGAAATTTAAATTCATATGAGCGCCGTTTAGTGCATCAAGAACTTTCAAAATCAGATCTTATAACAACTCACAGTGAAGGTGAGGGGTTAGGTAGATATTTGGTAATATCCCCTAAGGAGAGAAAATAATTTTTTTCTCCTTTTTGACTTAAAGGAGGCAAAATGGAAGATACAATAATTGGGTTAGCAACATTAGTAGGACAAAGTAGTGTTGCAATTATTCGCGTCAGTGGTCCGGATAGTATTAAAATAGTAAACAAAATTTTTACTAAAAATTTAAATAAACTCGCAACAAATACTATTAATTACGGCTATATATTGAATAACGATGAAACCATAGATGAAGTTTTAGTTTCAATATTTAAAGCTCCTAAGTCTTACACAACGGAAGATGTTGTCGAAATAAATTGCCACGGCGGCTTAACATCGGTTAAAAAAATCACGGAACTATTACTATCTTTAGGTGGTAGAATGGCCGAACCCGGTGAATTTACTAAACGTGCTTTTTTAAATGGACGAATTAGTTTAAATGAGGCCGAGGCTGTTATGGAATTGATAAAATCGGAAAGTGATCGTGCTGCTGCATTAGCTTTATCAGCTATGAAGGGGTCATTAACTACTGAAATAAAATCTATAAAAGATCATTTAATTAACATCATTAGTTTTTTAGAAGTATCAGTTGATTATCCGGAATATGACATTGACGACCAACGTTTTAAAGATATAGAACAAGAACTAGATGATATTTTATTTAATTTAAAAAATTTATTAGATACAAAACTAATCACAGATCCATTAATAAATGGAATAAAAATCGCTATCATTGGTAAACCAAATGTAGGGAAGAGTAGTTTATTAAATAAAATTATGGATGAACAAAAAGCAATTGTTAGTGAATATGAAGGAACAACCCGTGATTTGGTAGAGGGTAACATTTTTTTAAATGGAATAAAAATAAAATTAATTGATACTGCTGGTTTAAGAGAAACCGAAGACGTTGTTGAGCGAATTGGTATTGGGAAAGCCAAAGAACAATTAATTGATGCTGATTTAGTTTTATATGTAATTGACAGTAATCAAAATGTTAGTAACGAAGATTTGTTAATTATTAATAAAATTAAAGAAAAAACAATTATTGTCAACAATAAAGTTGATATTAACAACAAACAAAGTAAAATAGATTTACCAGATTATAAAGTAATTAATACCAGTGCTCTAACTAATCATGGGATTAATGAATTAAAAAAACAAATAATTAATTTTTTAAATTTAAATAATATTAACGAAAACCAAGAATATTATTTAAATGAACGCCAATATTTATTAATAAAAGAAAGTGTTGATATTTTAATGCCAATAGCTAATAATTATTCTAATTTTCCGGTAGACTTACAATTGGTTGATTTTAGAATAGTTTGTGAAAAATTAAGTGAAATAACTGGTGAAGTATTTTATGAAGATTTAATCAATGAAATTTTTTCAAATTTTTGTTTAGGGAAGTAGGGTTATATGAAATTTGATATCATAGTTGTTGGTGGTGGCCATGCCGGTTGTGAAGCAGCGGCTATTGCTGCTAAAAGTGGTAAAAAAACCGCATTAATTACTAATAATATTGCTAATATCGGTGATATGCCATGTAATCCTTCAATAGGGGGTAGCGCTAAAGGGATTGTAGTGAGAGAAATTTCTGCTTTAGGTGGAATAATGGCCGAAATTGCTGATACAGCTATTTTACAAATGAAATTGTTAAATACTAAAAAAGGCCCTGGAGTTAGATCTCTTCGCGCTCAAATTGACAAAGAAATTTATAAAAAAAACATGCAAAGTTATTTAAAGAATCTAGATAATTTAACAATTATTGAGGATTTGGTTATTGACTTACTAGTTGATAATCAAAAAATAATTGGTGTAGTAGGGGAGAACAATAATAACGTTTTATCTAAAATGGTAATTTTAACTACCGGGACTTATTTAAACTCACGTGTTTTAGTTGGTAGTAATATCAAAATAGAAGGTCCTCATGGAGAGAGAACAGATTTCCGTTTAAGCCAATCGCTAATTAAAAACGGATTTAATTTGCAACGTTTAAAAACGGGGACTCCTCCTAGGATTGATAAAAAAAGTATTAATTTAGATTTAGTATCAGAAGAGCAGGGTGATATTAAAAAATATACTTTTTCATTTCACAAAAAACCCGATTATTTAACAGATCCTCAGCGACCTTGTTATTTAACATATACAACCCCTGAAACGAAAGCCATAATTCAAGAAAATTTACAATTATCCAGTATGTATGGTGGTATTAACGAAAAATTAGGCATTGGCCCACGCTATTGCCCTTCAATTGAAGATAAAGTAACTCGCTTTAGTGATAAAGAACGCCATCAATTATTTTTAGAGCCTGAAAGTTTGGCATATGAAGACATTTATATTCAAGGATTTTCTAGTAGTATGCCCGAGAATATTCAATTAAAAATGGTTAAAAGTATTATCGGGTTAGAACAAGCTGTTATTAAAAAATATGCATATGCTATTGAATATGACGCTTTAGATCCGTTAATATTAAAAACTAATCTAGAAACTAAAATTTTAGAAAATTTATTTACAGCCGGTCAAATAAATGGTACCAGCGGGTATGAAGAAGCAGCCGGTCAAGGCTTAATTGCGGGGATGAATGCCGTTTTAAAACTTAATCAACAGCCACCAATTGTTTTGAGTAGAGATCAAGCTTACATTGGGGTTTTAATTGATGATTTAGTTACTAAAGGAACGCGTGAACCTTATCGACTTTTAACATCTAGAGCTGAATATCGATTATTGTTAAGAAGTGATAATGCAGATTTAAGACTAACTAGATTAGCATATGAAAAAGGTTTTTTACCGCTTAATATTTTTCAACAACTAACAGCTAAAGAAAAAGATATTGATCAATTAACCACTTTATTAGAAACAACCTTAATTTTAAAAAATCAAGAAAACAATCAAAAATTATTATCAATTGGTACTAATGAAATTCGAGAAAAGACTTTTTTAAAAGATATAATTAAGCGCCCGGAAGTTGATATTAATCAATTAATAGAAGCGTTTAATCTTCCAAGATACTCTGATGAAGTAAGCGAGCAAGTAGCAATTAATATTAAATATCAAGGCTATTTTGATAAGTTAGCGAAGGAAATCACAAGAATTAAGAAGCATGAACTTGCTAGTTTAAAAACCATTAAAGATTACCGAGAGGTTAAAAATTTAGCTTCAGAAGCAATTCAAAAATTAAATTCTGTTCAACCAGATAATTTAGGGCAGGCATCACGAATTAGCGGTGTTAATCCAGCTGATATCAGTATGTTATTAATCCATTTAAAAAGAGGTAAAAATAATGGATGAAATTCAATTTGTTAAATTATTAAGTGAAAAAGGCATTAAAATAGATAATTTAACTCTCAATAAATTTAAAATTTATGCTAAAGAATTAATTGAATACAATCAACATACAAATCTTACTGCCATCACGGATATTAGGGATATTTTTTTAAAACATTTTTATGATTCAGCAATTTTACTCTCATACCATAAGCTTTTGAAATCCACTGAATTATTAGATATAGGTAGTGGGGGAGGATTTCCAGGATTAGTAATAGCAATTTTAAGACCCGATATAAATGTAACTTTGCTAGATGCTACTTTAAAAAAGACAATTTTTTTAGAAAAAGTAGCAAAAGCGCTGAATTTAATTAATGTGACGATTATTAATCAGCGTGCAGAAAAATTACATCATTTTAACACTAAAAAATATGATTATATTACATCAAGGGCTGTCGCTAATTTGCATGTTTTATTAGAGATATCATGCCAATTACTAAAAATAGGAGGGCAATTGATATGTTTAAAAGCTAATGTTGAAAATGAAATATTAAACTTAAATCCTATTATGAAGAAATTAGGGTATGAAAAAAACAATCAATATTTTTATTTGTTGCCTTTTGAAAATAGTCAAAGGAGCATTCTTTTATTTAAAAAAATCGTCAAAACACCAGCAAAATATCCGCGCGAATATCAACAAATTAAGAAAAAACCTTTATAATTTTTTTAAATAATGATATGATTATTTTAGGATAAAAGGTGGTTATAATGGAAAGTGTAAAGATGGAAAAAGAAATATTAAATGTAGCTATTAACGATGTTATTCCTAACCGTTTTCAACCTCGTTTAAGCTTTGATGATGGTGCTATGCAAGAATTAGCGCAATCTATTTCTGAACACGGAATTATACAGCCTTTAGTAGTAAGAAGAGTTGCTAACAAGTTTGAAATAATTGCTGGTGAAAGAAGATATAAAGCAGCTACTATGGCGGGGGTTGCAACCATTCCGGTTATTGTTTTTAATTTATCTGATAACGAGAGTGCTGAAGTAGCTTTAATAGAGAATATCCAACGCCGCGATTTAACTCCAATAGAAGAAGCAAAATCATATCAAAATGTTTTAGATATGACAAAGATGACACAGGACAATTTAGCTAAGCGTTTAGGTAAAAGTCAGGCATTTATTGCAAATAAAGTCAGGCTATTAACTTTATCATCTATGGTTCAAACCGCCTTAATGAATAACGAAATTTCAGAACGCCACGCGCGTAGTTTGTTAAGTGTTAAAAATGAAGACGACCAAATAAAATTATTAAATAGGATTAAAGATGAACGATTAACAGTAAGGAAAACCGATAAAATGATAGAAGAATATTTAAATGAAAAAAATCAATCCAATTCAACATATATACCACCAAATCCTAGTATTTTTGATGGTGTTGAATCACTTGAGGTTGAGTCTCCGTCGATTATCTTGCCTATCAATAATACTAATATTTTAACGCAATCGGCTGTAACTCCTCTAAACCAAAGTGTTACACCCGAAAAACCAAGCTTGGACTTTTTACTAAGAGCAGAAGATGAAGCGCCAATATTTAACAACGCAAATCTAACTGAAACCAGCGATATTTTATCATTACCCTCTGCAACTGATATTCAGAAAAATAGCTATACCGAGGTATTAAATGACCCTATGTTAAAACCTGATTTACCAATAAAAGAAATTGAAGCAGAAATGCCAGTAATGAGCAACAAAATAATTAATGATTATCGTTCGGCCATTACCACAATTAGAGCCAATATAAAAGATATTCAAAAGCAAGGAATTAATATAACCAGTGAAGAATTTGATTTTGAAGATTTTTTCCAAATAAATATAAAATTAGATAAAAAATAAACCTGTTATTAGGTTTTTTTCTTTATAATTATAGTAAAATTTGATAGAATATAATTAGTGCAAATGAGGTGAAAAAAATGGGTAAAATTATTGCGCTGGTAAATCAAAAAGGTGGGGTTGGTAAAACCACCACGAGTATAAATTTATCGGCTTCTTTAGGTATGCTGGGTAAAAAAACATTATTAGTTGATTTGGATCCTCAAAGCAATGCGAGTACCGGTTTGGGTGTTTATAAAAGTGATGTTAAATTTAATGTTTACGATTTATTAATTGGTACGGTTGATATTCGTCAGGTTATTAAACCAACTAAATTTAAAAATTTATCGATTATTCCTTCATCAATTAATTTAGCGGGTTTAGATGCTGAATTATTAGACCGTTCACAAAAAGATCCCACCTTTACTAAGGGTAATCAATTAAAAACACACTTAAGACAAATTAGTGAAGATTATGATTTTATTATTGTAGATTGTCCACCATCACTTGGAATATTAACTATTAATGCACTAACAGCTGTTAATTCGGTTATTATTCCGGTTCAGTGTGAATATTTTGCACTAGAGGGAGTTACCCAGTTATTAAATAGTATTGTGATGGCTCAAAGAAATTTAAATCCCCGTTTAGATATTGAGGGAGTATTATTAACGATGCTTGATTCTAGAACAAAATTAGGACTTGAAGTTGTGGAAGATATTCGAAAATTTTTTAAAGAGCGCGTTTATGATACAATCATCCCTAGGTTAATAAGATTATCAGAAGCCCCATCACATGGCAAACCAATTATTGAATATGATCCTAGCAGTATGGGTGCGGTAGCTTATTTAAATTTAGCGAAGGAAGTGATTATGAGAAATGGAAAATAGAAAAGCATTAGGAAGAGGTTTAGAACAATTATTTAATTCGGAAACACTAGATTTTAATGAATTAGAACAAAAAATTGTTGCTGAAACTCCACAAAATCAAATTCGTTATATTTCTCTATCTGAATTAAGAAGTAATCCATATCAGCCTCGAAAACATTTTGATCCGAGTGCTTTAACAGAATTAGCAAGTTCAATTAGAACTCATGGTGTATTCCAACCTATTATTGTAAAGCCTAGTATTAAAGGTTATGAAATAGTTGCTGGTGAGCGTCGCGTTAGAGCTAGTATGGAGGCAGGTTTAAAAGAAATCCCCGCTATAGTAAAAGAATTTAATGATGAGCAAATGATGGAAATAGCCTTACTTGAGAATTTACAGCGAGAAAATTTAAGCGCCATTGAAGAGGCACAAGCATATCAGACATTAATTAAAAATTTAAATGTTACTCAAGAAGTGTTAGCAAACAAGTTGGGCAAAAGTCGTAGTCACGTTACTAATATATTAGGTTTATTAAAATTACCTCAAATTACCCAGCAATTAGTAATAAAAGGCGATATTACGATGGCCCACGCCAGAGTTTTAAGTAAACTGGATAATAAAGAACAAATATTATCTTTATCAGACAGAATCATTAAAGAAGGTTTAACTGTTAGGGCGTTAGAAAATATTACATTTAACAAACCAAAACGCTTATCTATTAAAAATCGCCCTGAAAATCAAGATGAATATCGCGATGTAGCTCGATTAATGGCTGAACAATTAGATTCAAAAGTGGTTATAAAAGATAAAAAAATTATTATTCATTTTACATCAAATAATGATTTGAAAAGAATTTTAGATGAATTGAATATTAAAGAAAATTAAATCGGAGTAGAAATGAAAGAATATCAAATAAATAACCGAGTAGAAATGAAAAAGCCACACGCTTGTGGGGCTAATTTGTGGCAAATAACGCGTTTAGGTGCCGACATAAAAATTAAATGTTTAGAATGTAGCAGAGTAGTGATGCTTCCACGAATAGAGTTTGATAAAAAAATAAAGAAAGTGGTGGATTAGGTGCAAAAAAAATCTTTTGAACCAGCAACGATATTTTTATTTTTAATTTTATTTACAATTCTTATCAGTTTTGTTGGTAATTTATTTAACTGGCAAGCAACTTATGACAAAATCAATTTAATTACCGGATCCAAAGAAAGTGTATTAGTTACCATTGAAAATTTATTAAGTATTCAGGGACTACAATATTTAATAAGTAGCGCTACTAAAAACTTTGCCACATTTGCGCCATTAGTATCTGTTATTGTTGGCTTTATTGGTATTGGCATTATCGAAAAATCCGGATTATTTCATGCTGTTTTTGGCCGATTAAAAGAAGCGCCACTACGAACAATTACTTTTTTTATTATTTTATTTAGCGTAATATCTAGTTTATTTAATGAAGTTGGATATGTAATTATTATGCCATTAGCGGCTTTAATTTTCTTACTAGTGGGAAGAAACCCTATTGCCGGAATTATCGCTTCATTTATGGGGATAACAGGCGGATCATCAATTAACTTGTTTGTTAGCGCCCTAGACTTTAATTTAAGTACATATACTGATTATGCAGCTAAAATAATTGACTCTTCATATAGCGTATCAGCGAACAGTAATTGGTATTTAATAATTTTGGCTACCATTTTAATTGCTACGGCAGCGACCGTTATTACAGAAACATGGGTTATTCCTCGCTTAGGTGAATATAAAATGTTAGAAGAATTAGAAGTTAATAATGAAGTGCTGGTAAATCGTGGTTTAAAATATTCATTAATGGCAACTACTTTGTTTTTAATCTTAATTGTTTATTTAATTGTCCCGAACATACCGGGGTCGGGGTTATTACTTGATAAAAGTGAAAAATTATACTTAAATCAATTATTTGGGTATAATTCATATTTTAACCAAGGTATAACTTTTATTGCTTCGTCATTTTTAGTGATCGCAGGATTATTTTATGGAATTGGTGCAAAAACCATTAAAAATGATAAAGATTTTTTTGCCGCGGCTAATAATTCAATGAAAGATATTAGTCGAATATTGGTTTTAATGTTTTTTGTTGCCCAGTTTCTCTCAATCTTCAAGAAAAGTAATATTGGTATGTTAATAAACATTCAATTAGTAAACTTAATTGGTGAATTAAAATTTACTGGGATTGCTTTAGTTTTTCTAATTTTTATATTTGCGGCGATAGGTAATTTATTTATTACTTCTACAACAATTAAATGGTCAATTTTTGCCCCGGTGGTAATCCCACTAGCAATGATTTCTAACATTACACCCGAATATACACAAGCTATATTTAGAGCCGGCGATTCAGTTACGAAAGGCTTAACGCCATTACTTGCATATTTTGTTATTTTTATAGCTTTAGTTCAAAAATATAATATTAAGGCACTAAAAGAAACTTCTTTCTCTAAAACCATTAAAATGATAATCCCATATAATATTGCTTTTTTTGCAGTGTGGATAATTATATTAGTATCTTGGTATTTTATTGGTCTTCCAATTGGGCCAAATGTTTACCCTAATTTATAAGGAGGAATTAAAATGGCACTAAAAGCTGGAATTGTTGGACTTCCCAATGTTGGGAAGTCCACATTATTTAATGCAATTACTAAACAAAACATTTTAGCGGCTAATTATCCGTTTGCAACGATTGAGCCTAATCTCGGGACAGTAGTTGTACCTGATTATCGTTTACATGAATTAAAAAGAATTTATCAACCCCAACAAGTATTACCAACTACATTTGAATTTACTGACATTGCTGGATTGGTTAAGGGTGCTAGTGCTGGTGAGGGACTAGGCAATAAATTTTTATCTCATATTCGCGAAGTGGATGCGGTTTGTCATGTAGTTAGATGTTTTGAAGATAATAATGTTATTCACGTGGAAAATGGCGTTGACCCTATTCGTGATGTTGAAATTGTTAATTTGGAATTAATCTTATCAGATTTAGAAATTATTGAAAATCGTTTAATGAGAATCGAAAAAAAAGCATATAAAATGAATGATAAACTTGCCATTAAAGAAGTTCAATTATTAAAAGAAATCCAAGCTGTATTATTAAATAATAAAGGCGCGCACACAGTGAAGTTGGATTTAGAATCGCAAAAATTAATTAAAGGCTTTAATTTAATAACAGCCAAACCCGTGATTTATTTAGCCAATGTTCAAGAAGATGATATAGTTATTGAAAATGATTATGTAAAACAACTGCGTATTTTTGCAGAAAAACAGGGTAGCGAAGTAATTGTTATTTCTGCTAAAATTGAATCTGAGTTAGCCTTTTTAGCTGATGATGATCGTCAGTTATTTTTAGAAGATTTAGGCTTAAATGAAAGCGGTTTAGATAAAGTTATAAAAGCCGCATACCATCTTTTAGGACTGGCTACATATTTTACAGCCGGAGAAAAAGAAGTGCGAGCATGGACCTTTTTATTAGGTATGAAAGCGCCTGCTTGTGCTGGTATTATTCACTCTGATTTTGAAAAAGGATTTATTAAAGCTGAGGTTATTTCTTATGAAGATTTAATTAAAGCAGGTAGTGAAAAACTGGTTAAAGAAATGGGCAGAGCTCGTCTTGAAGGTAAAGACTATGTAATGCAAGATGGAGATATTTGTCATTTTAGGTTTAACCAATAATGAAAGATTTCTTTTCACATACTTATGGTATAAAATTTATTCCTTTTTCAAATTTACATATTTTTTTAATTATATTAACCGTTTTACCAGTACTTTATATTTATTTTTCTCAAAATAAACTTAAAAATCACACTTCAAAAAAATATATGGCTAAAATTTTTGCTTTTATTTTATTATTAAATCAATTTATTTTTACAGTTGGTTATATATGGTCGGGTCATTTTGATATAGCGCGTGATTTACCACTTCATTATTGTTATGTAACCGGTTACTTATACATATATATGTTGTTATTTAATAAGAAAAATATGTATAATTGGCTATACTATAGTGTTTTCATGTGTACTACGGCATCTATTATTTGGATGGATATTGGTAATAGTTATGACCGATTTATTTTTTATAAATTTTTTCTCGGCCATTCTGGCTTATTTATAATGAATATTTATTGTTTTTATATTCTGAATTATCCGGTAAACAAAACCGGGGCATTAATTGCCTGGGTTTACTCTAATATTTTATTTATTGTCATGTATATTTACAATAATATATTTAATACAAATTATATAATGAGTAAAACATTACCCGCTTTTATTTATGATACATATCCATGGGTTAAAATAATTGATCAACCAATAGTTTGGTTAGAATTAGCCGGCTTATTAATTCTATTAATTTCATATATTCCGGTTTATTATAAAAATAGATGATAACAGTTGTTATTTGTCTTTTTTTTTGATACAATATGCGTGAGTAATTATTACTCCTTGCTTATTTTTTAATAAGCCAAATAGACCAGAAGGAGGTAAAACTGTGAATAAATATGAAATTATGTTTATTATCAGTCCAGTCATAGAAGAAGCGGCGGTTAAACAATTAGTTAAAGACTTTGAAAAAGTATTAACTGATAATGCTGCTAAAATTGTTAAAACTACTGACTGGGGCTTACGCGAGTTAGCATATGATATTAAAAAACAAAAAAAGGGGCATTATTTCATCTTTAATATCGAAGCTAATGACAGCGCGGCAATTAATGAATTTGATCGTTTAGCGTTATTAAATGAAAACATTTTGCGTCACATGATTATTAAGGAAGAATAATAGAAAGAAGGAACTACAATGTTAAACAAAGTAATTCTAATTGGCCGATTAACGAAAGATCCAGAATTAAAACACACAGCATCAAATATTGCTGTTGCTAATTTTAGTTTAGCGGTTAATCGCCCATTTACAGATCAAAGCGGTGAACGTGGTGTTGATTTTATTAATATTATCGTTTGGCGTAAACAAGCAGAAAATGTAAAAAAATATTTAAACAAAGGTAGTTTAATCTCATTAGAAGGTAGAATTCAAACCAGAAATTATGAAAATAGTGAAGGTAAAAAAGTTTATGTTACAGAAGTAGTGGCTGATAGTGTTCAATTTTTAGAATCAAAAGGCCAAAAGAGTAATGTATCCCCACAAGATTTTGTTGACAAAGAATCAGTAGCAGATGTTGACGTTGCTGACCCTTATGCAGATTTTGGTGATTCTATTGAAATTAGTGATGATGACTTACCATTTTAATAAGGAGGTATATTATGGCTGAATTTTTTCGTAAAAAGAAAAAAAGATGTAAATTATGTGAAGGCAAATCTTTAAACTATAAAGATACTACTAATATTGTTAGATATATTAATGATAAAGGTAAAATATCACCACGACGTGCTAGTGGTGCTTGCGCAAAACACCAAAGGTATATTGCTAATCAAGTAAAAAGAGCAAGATTTATGGCTTTAATTCCATTTGTTAAATAAAAGAAACCTAAGTTTCTTTTTTTTTTCTTTTCGAGTATAATATAAATTGGAAAGAAGTGATTTGAATGAAAGTTATTTTAACCCAAGATGTTAAGGGATTGGGCAAAAAAGATGACATCAAAGAGGTAAAAGAAGGCTATGCACATAACTTCTTACTAAAAAATAAGCTGGCAGTTATTGCCACTGGTTTTGCTAATGAAAAACTATTAACAGAGAAGAAAAAGCGTGAAGCATTATTAAAAAAAGAACTTTATGATGCAAAAGAGTTAAAAAATAAATTATCTTTGGAAAAAATTATTATTGAAGCAAAAGTTGGAAATGGTGAAAAAATATTTGGAACGATCTCATCTAAAGACATATCAAATAGTTTATTAGAAAAAGGATATAAGATAGAGAAAAAAAACATAGAAATACCACACCATATTAATCAACTGGGTCTTTATCAAATAAAAATACACTTATTTCAAGGTGTAACTGCAAAATTAGATATTTTAATAACAGAAAAAAAGTAGGTGAAATAATGGCAGAAAGAATTATGCCGCATAATATTGAAGCGGAAAAATCAGTAATTGGAGCAATGATTATATCAAAATATGCTGCTCAAAAAGCTTGGGAAGCATTAACAGAAAGCGATTTTTATGATGAGCGCCATGCTAAATTATTTATTACCATTGGGGATATGATTGAGCGTAGCAAGGCGGTAGATGCTACCACACTTGTTAACGAATTGCGCCATAATAAATTATTAACTAAAATTGGCAATGTAGATTATATTAACGAATTAATTAACTTCGTGCCTAGTGCAGCAAATATTGAATATTATTTAGAAATAGTATATAATCGTGCTTTATTAAGAAGACTTATTAAAGCTTCGGATGAAATTATTACCAAAAGTTTTGATAGTTCTGATTCTTTAGAGGAAATAGTTGATGACGCTGAAAAGAAAATTTTAAGTGTAGTTCGTGGTCGACGAACAGAAGAAATGAAAAAGATCCAAAATGTACTACAAAAAGCACAAGCGGATTTAGAAAAATTAGCAGAATTAGATACACCAACCACTGGATTACCTAGCGGTTTTAAAGGAATTGATCGTATTACTTCTGGATTTCATAAAAATGAAATGACCATTATTGCAGCTCGCCCCGGTATGGGTAAAACTGCCTTTGCATTAAATCTAGTTACTAATGTCGCAACCGCAACTAATAAAACAGTTGCTATTTTCAATTTGGAAATGGGAGCTGAGCAATTAGCAAATAGAATGATTGCTAATGTTGGCGAAATAGAATCTGAAAAATTAAAAACAGGTCGTTTAAAAACCGATGATTGGCATCGCGTTAATGAAGCAATTAGCCGTCTTGCGGATACGAATATTTATATTGATGATACAGCCGGCATTAATGTTAGTGAAATTCGTAGTAAATGTCGTCGCTTGGCAACTTCTGAACAAGGTTTAGGCTTAGTAGTCATCGATTATTTACAATTATTACAAGGGAGTGCTCGCTATGCTGGTAACCGTGTACAAGAGGTATCAGAAATATCTCGTGCTTTAAAATTAATGGCCATGGAATTAGAGGTTCCTGTCATTGCTTTAGCTCAATTATCCCGTGATGTTGAAAAACGTGTTAGCAAAACCCCTATGTTAAGTGATTTGAGAGAATCGGGTTCATTAGAACAAGATGCTGATGTAGTAGCTTTTTTACACAGTGATGATTATTATGAAAAAGAAGAGCAAAAAAATATTATTGATATTACGTATATGATTCAAAAACATCGAAATGGTCCAATTGATAATGTTAATTTAAAATTCATTAAAAACATTAGCGCATTTAGGAGTTTTAGGGCTGAAAATTAGGAGAAATAAATGAAAAAAATAATTACAATTTTTATTTTAACCGTTACTTTAATGTTGGGTACAGGACTGTACCTTTTTAAAGTATCAGCCAGTATTAAGCCTTTTGTTGCTTATGAAATTTATATAGATGGAAGGTCTATCGGTTTTATTAAAAATAAAGTAAAATTAGAAAATTATATCGATGAAGAACAAAAAGCTATAAAAGAAAAGTATAAAGTCTCTCGAGTTTATATGCCGGTCGGAGTTAAAATTCAAAAAAGAACTACTTATTTTAACAATTTTAGAAGCGAAAAAGAAATTTATAGTATGATTAAAAAAGCAAAATTATTTGCTATTGATGGTTATCAAATTACTATTCATGGGAAAAAACCAATTATTATAAGTTCTTTACAACGAGGCATTTTTGTGGAAGCGTTAAACAAAACTATTAGAAATTTTGTTAATCCCGAATTATATCAAGCTTATATTGATGATAAAGAAATAGTTATTGAAACCACTGGTTCGCGAATTGAAAATGCTAAATTATCAGAAAAAATAACAATTAGAAAAACTTTGATTTCTACGGGAGATACAATTTTTACTAATGCTGCTGATATTAATAAATATTTATTGTTTGGTACGTTAAAAGAGCAAAAAAAATACACAGTCGGTGTTAATGAAAATTTAGAAGATATTGCTTTTAAAAATAATTTAAGTATTGAAGAAATTATGGTTGCTAATTCTGAATTTAAGACTGCTAATACTTTATTATATCCAGGGCAAGTTATTAGCGTTGGTTTAATTTCACCACTTGTTCATATTGAAGTAGATGAACATGTTGTTTCGGACAAAACATTAAAATATGATACTGAAACTAAATATGATCCTAAAATGTTAGCTGGTTATAGTAAGGTTGAAAGCGAAGGGGAAAATGGTTCTGTCCGAGTGACAGAAAAAATCAAATATATAAATGGAGAAATGATACCACCGGTAATTACGGTTAGTAAAACCGTATTAAAACCAGCTGTTAATAAAGTTGTTGTTGTTGGTGGGCGTATGATCGCTAGTATTGGTGGTGGAAGCTGGCGCTGGCCAACCATCGCACCATATGTTATTACTTCTCGTTTTGGTTATCGCTGGGGAAGAATGCATACTGGTATTGATATATCGGGTTGTGGACACGGATCACCAATTTTTGCTTCTAACAATGGTGTTGTTAGTTTTGCGGGTTACTGGGATGCTTATGGTAATGCGGTAGTTATAAACCATAATAATGGTTATTATACTGTTTACGCACATATGTCAAAAATATTTACTAAAACCGGTCAAATAGTCAAACGTGGCCAAGTAGTTGGCGCTATGGGTAACACCGGTCGTTCTTTCGGGACGCATTTACATTTTGAAATTAGGAATGGGGATCCCAAAAAAGGAGCGGCAGCTCTAAACCCATTGAATTATTTATAATGCGCGTTTGTGTTTTATCGAGTGGTAGTAAAGGCAATGCTACTTATATTGAAACAGAGAATGCAAAAATATTAATTGATATTGGCATCTCATATACAAAATTAGAGAACAAATTAAAACAAATTAATATTAATCCTAAGGAAATTAATTGTATTTTAATTAGCCATATCCACAGTGACCATACGCAAGGATTATTAAACTTTTCAAAGAAAAATTTAGCCCCTGTTTATTTAACGCCAGAAATGGCCAATCTATTAAATATTAATAATTCAGAAATTATAAATTTTTATGAACCACAAATAAATATTTTTGATATAAAGATAGATATTTTTAGAACATCGCATGATGTAGATGATTCATTTGGGTTTGTTATTACTCACCAATCTAAATCAATGGTTTATGTTACAGATACTGGCTATTTAAATGTTAAATACTTTGATCAATTAAAAAACAAAAATTTATATATAATTGAAAGTAATCATGATGTTGAAATGTTAATGAAAGGAAAATATCCCAATCATTTAAAGCAACGAATTTTGAGTGACCGCGGTCATTTATCAAATGAAGATTGCAATTATTATTTAAGTAAATTAATTGGAGAAAATACTCAGAATATTATCTTGGCACACATGAGCCAAGACAATAATCACCCTAATTTAGTATTAAATGCTATAAGTAAAAACAGTGCATTAAAAAATATTAATGTCCATTTAGCTGAACAAAATCAAATAACAGAATTAATTGAGGTGTAAAATGATAAAATTAATTACTTTTGGTTCGCCTAAAAGCAAAGAAATGGCAGCATTAATATCTGATTATGAAAAACGTATCAATAAATATCATCACATTGAGGTAATCGAATTAAAAGAACATACACATAAAACCAAAGAAGAAAATTTAAAATTAGAAGCTAATGATATTAAAAGGCATCTTCTAAAAAATTGTTATGTAATTGTTAATGATATCGAAGGTGAAAAAATAAATTCAGTAGATTTAAGCGAAAAAATAAATAGCCTTTTAAATCATTATCCTAATATTATGTTTATAATTGGTTCATCTAATGGAATAGATAATGAAATTAAAAAACAAGCCAATATGTTATTGTCGTTTTCAGATTTAACTTTTCCTCACTTAATTTTTCGTTTGATGTTTCTTGAACAAATATATCGATCATTTAAAATATTGAATAATGAGAGTTATCATAAATGATGTTTAATAATGATTGGGATAAAGTTTTATCGGATGAAATTAGAAAAGAATATTTTATAAAATTAGAAACTAAAATCAACGAATTAAGAAAAACAAAAATTATTTATCCATCAACTGACAATACATACCGAGCTTTGATGTTGACAAATTATCATCAAGTAAAAGTCGTTATTATTGGCCAAGATCCATATCATAATCCTAATCAAGCTAATGGGTTGAGTTTTTCAGTTCCAAAAGGAGAGAAACTGCCACCGAGTTTAAAAAACATTTTTAAAGAAATGGAAACTGATTTAGGTATAAAAAATGTTAATGGTGATTTAACCTCATGGGCAAAGCAAGGGGTATTATTATTAAATAGCATCTTAACAGTAGAAAAAAATAAACCCGGCTCCCATCGAAATTTTGGATGGGAAAGGTTTACTGATCAAGTAATAATAAAATTAAACGAATTAGAAAATCCGATAATATTTATATTGTGGGGTGCATTTGCTTCTCATAAAAGACATTTAATATCCGACCATCATCATATTATACCTTCATCACACCCATCCCCATTATCAGCTTATAAAGGCTTTCTTGGAAGTAAACCATTTAGTAAGTGTAATCAATTATTAAAAGAACCAATTGATTGGCAAACATAAAAAGAGCACTAAATTTAGTGCTCTTTTTAAACTTGGAAGTCATTATAAACTTCATCATACATATTTTTACCATCAAAAAATGGTTTTTCTTGATATTTATTAAAGATGGCTATTAAATTAGAGGGAAATAATCTAACTAACTTATTATAAGTGGTAATATTATTATTATAATAGCTTTTTGCAGCAATTAAGCGTTCTTCATTTTCTTCTAATTCTTTTAACATCTTTGTATAGTTTTTAATATTTTTTAGTTCTTTATGTGCTTCACCTATTTCATAAAAAATTACTGAACAAGCCACTAGTTTTCTATCCATATCAAAATTTGTTAATTTTTTCCCTCTTAATTTAATAAAATCATCAAATTTATCATTTACATTTTCAACATTACCATTAATAACATTAATTAATCTATTTAATAAATCAAATTTTTTCCTTAATGCTTCATCAATATTTTGCTCACCTTCATTAATATATATAATTAACTCACCAAATTTATTATAATAAATTAACCCAATAATTCCAATCACACAAGTAAAGACCACAACTATAAAAAATATTTCTAAAATTTGCATATTATCACCTATCAAAATTATAACAGATAAAAAATTATGTATCAATATATTAACTATGTTATAATAAATATGGTGATAATGTGAAAATTAAAGTTGGTATTTCAGCTAGGCATGTTCATTTATGTGAAGAAGATTTAAATAAATTATTTGGTGAAGGATACAAATTAACTTTTTTTAAACCTTTATCACAATTGCATGAATTTGCTTCTCATGAAACGGTAAATATTAAAACAGAATCGGGCGAATTAAAAAATATGCGTATTTTAGGGCCGGTCCGTCCATATACGCAAGTAGAAATTACTCAAACAGAAGCTTATCAATTAAAAATAAATCCGCCAGTTAGATCCAGCGGCGATTTAGATGATAGTAGTGAAGTAACAATTATTGGCCCATTTGGAAGCGTAACTAAAAATTGTTGTATTATTGCTGCTCGTCATATACATTTAAATCCCGAACAAGCAAATAATTATAATTTGAATGACATGGAGGTTGTGTCAGTTAAGTGCGATACGGCTAAAAAGACATTATTTCAAGATGTTGTTGTTCGTATTAAAGAAACTTATATGGCTGAACTGCATATTGATAATGATGATTCTAATGGCAATTTATTAAATCATGGGGATTTAGTTACAATAATTAAAGATTAAAATAAAAAAGCATATTAAAAAATATGCTTTTTTATTTTATAATTGCTATTATAAAACGATCAATATTATTAAAATCTTTTTTAATAATAATATCGGCATTTGGTCTTTTTTTAAGTATTAATTTTTTCACAAGATCGGCTTGTAAATCACCAACTTCAAAAGCAATTAATCCCGGTGTAATAATATTGTTTATATATTTATTAATGATTATATCATAAAATTCTAATCCGCTTTTCCCTGCAAATAATGCTATGTGAGGTTCAGTTTTTAAAACATTTTCATCCACCCAATCATTATTAGCAATATATGGTGGATTACTTATAATTATATTATATTTTTTATTATGCGGATTATTTACATCATTAATAAAAAAATTAACATTTGTGTTGTTTAATTTATTATTTGCTTTTGCTACTTTAATGGCAACTTTCGAAATATCAAAAGCATCAATTTTAGCGTTGGGGAATATTTTATTTAAAGTTATAGCGATTACTCCGCTCCCGGTACCAATATCTAAAAAAGATAAGGGAATATTTTCTTTTATAATTATTTCACTAACATATTTAATTAATAATTCAGTCTCGTTTCTTGGAACTAAAACATTTTTATTTACAATAAATTTGGCATCGCTATATTCCTTTAATCCTGCTGCGTAATATATATTTTTCATATACTTGTATTTTAACAATAAAATATAAAGTTTTAATTTATGGCTAATGCTTAGATGATTATCTTTTAAATGATCTGTCATATTTGTGTTAGTTGCAACGGATAATAGAAAATTAAAATCATTTTTATTTAGCTTACTATAATTAAACATTATCAGTAAGCTTTCTTTTTTGATCTTCATTAATTAAAGCGTTAATTATTTCTCCGAGTTTCCCTTCCATGACGCGATCTAATTGTTTTGTCGTGTAATTAATTCTATGATCGGTGACTCTATTTTGCGGATAATTATAAGTTCTAATTTTTTCTGAACGATCGCCAGTACCAATTTTTGATTTACGCTCTAAACCCTCTTTTTCTTCTTTATCCGCTAATTGTTTTTCAAATAAACGCGCTTTTAAGATTTTCATTGCTTGCTCTTTATTTTTTAATTGGCTTCTTTCATTTTGGCAAGTTACAACAATGTTACTTGGTAAATGGGTAATTCTAACAGCACTATCGGTTGTGTTAACTGATTGGCCGCCGGCCCCACCGCTTCTAAAAACATCTATTTTTATATCATTATCATTAATTTCAATATCCACATCTTGTGCTTCAGGCATTACTAGTACTGTCGCTGTTGAGGTGTGAATTCTCCCTTGGGTTTCTGTGGCTGGGACACGCTGCACACGATGTGATCCGCTTTCATATTTTAGATGAGAATAAACATTTTCACCAGTAATCATGAATTCAATTAATGTAAATCCACCTGCCGTCGCTTCATTGGCATTCAAAATTTCTACTTTCCAATTTTGTTCAGCGGCGTATTTGCTATATGCTTTAAATAAATCTCCGGCAAAAATATTGGCTTCATCTCCACCGGCTGCACCTCTAATTTCCATAATAATATTTTTTTCATCATTAGGATCTTTTGGTAATAATTCTATTTCTAGTTGTTTAATAATTTCTTCGTTTTGATTACGTAGCATTTTTATTTCTTCTTGAGCCACTTCTTTTATTTCTTCATCACTAAGTAATTCTTGGTTTTCTTTAATAATTTTTTCATTTTTTTCATATTTTTTATATAGTGAAACAGCTTTTTCTAAATTTTTTTGTTCTTGCATTAATTTTTTTGTATCACTAAAATTACTATTAATTTCTAAATTAGCAAGTTCCTGATTAATATTTTCAAAGCGCTCTTTCATTTTTTCTAATCTATCTAACATCTATATCACTTCCATATTTATTATAACCTAGCCGATTAAAAAAACAAATTAAATGAAGAGGGTTACTCTTCATTTAATTCGTCTTCATCAATAATAATTAAATCGGCCATGTCATCGTCTTCTTCTTCAAATTCATCTTCATTAACGAATAATTCGATATCTTCTTCGATGTCCTCTTCGATTTCTTCCTCAATATCTTCTTCAACTAGAATTTCATTTTCATCTTCATTAAGTAAATCGTTAAAATTGGGTTGAATAGCATGGTTTTCTCGCAAACCCCAGTCCCCGTTATTTAAAATTACAAATCTTTTATCAATATTTAAAATAGCAAAAAAATCAGCAATAGTATCTTCATATTCATTTTTATGCATACCCTTAAGTTTAGCAATTTTTTTATAGAGCTTTGCGGTATTACATTCCCCATCATGTTTTAATAAAAGATATGCTAAATCCGCTAACGTTAAACCATCAATTTCGTTTTTGCTTAAGTTTTCTAAATCCATGGGAACCTCCTTTTTAATGATTGAATAACAATCAAGAATAATTTTAACAAAAACAAAGAAAAAAGCAATAGTTTTTTATTAAATAGGTATGACAAAAAATATTTATATTAAAGATTGTTATTTTACCAATAAACTTCATTTGACAAAACGGTAATAATCTGCTATAATACAAACTACTTTCAAAGGAGGGGTTAAAAATGAATAATGACAAAAAAACAATCATTATTGATGAATTAAGTTTGAAAGATGCAATTAAGTATCGTGATCAATTAGATCTTACGGTTGAGCGATATGAAAAAGCATACGAGCAAGAAACGGATATAACCAAGAAAGACTTATGGGATCAAAAGGCAGAAGCAGCTTTTCAACAAGCCAATCGCATTCAAGAACGCATAGAAAAATTAGAATTAGAAGCAAAGGCGAGTAGGAAAGAGTCGCTACAGCGTTTGAAAATATTCGGTTTATCTGCTTTAACTGTAGCTGTTTTGGTTGGTGGCGCTTATAAATTAGGAGAGAGCGTTAAAGAGAATTTAACAGTTACTGGTAATGAACCAACCCAAGCACAGCCAATTAATAACATAGAAGAAGTTAATGTATTGAGTGAATCTGAAGAGATATTACTTGCAAAAACACAACGCATTGAAAATCTTTTAGCTGAATATAATTTAAATCACGGTAATAATGCTGAATTAATTCAATCATATTTGTCTAATCAAACATTTACCGATTTAAGTGATTATGATCAAGCTATTGAATCATTATCTTCATTATTAATTCATTCTTATCGAAACAAAGATGCTAGAGTGTTAGATTTAGTTGTTGAAAATCAACCGACTGGAGAATCGAAATTAGAGTTAGAAGCCACAAAACAATTTATTACTCCGTATATTACTAACCCTTCAGAAATTAATGCTATTAGATGGGGCGTTGGTGCTAAAAGAGCGATGAATGATGGATTAACTACTGATTATCGAACATTAGATGGTACTGCTGCTCATGAATCGCAAATTATTATTTTACAAATGGTGTGGCCAATAATTGCTGAGAATGGTCAGCATGATTTAGTTTATGATGAGAAGCTTTTACCATTGGAATTAGTTTCGAAGATTCCATTAGCGATAGACGGACCTGTTTTAGTTCCGGTAGCTAATATAAAAAATTCTTTG
>Ga0265295_1001835_pt1 | contig 36081 bp, 19 predicted proteins | sample Munlansysbiofilm_FD_192503 | JGI IMG/M metagenome (GOLD analysis project Ga0265295, IMG submission 192503) | Leachate microbial communities from a municipal landfill in Southern Ontario, Canada - Methane capture system biofilm | ecosystem: Engineered > Solid waste > Landfill > Unclassified ... | reverse complement strand
AATGGGCAGGTTAACAAATTGAAATTGTGCTACATACCTATCTTTTGTGACCCCCTTAGAAAAGTTTTCCTTGCCAACTGCAACGACCCTGATAAAAGTGGATACTTAAAAGGGTTTCATTCCACCTGGTGTCTATGTCTGGGACGGTCAAGTCAACATCAACTCATCGGTTACTCTAAACGGTGGGATGAATGATGTCTGGATTTTTCAGATTGCCCAAGGGATTGAAATGAGCCCAAACACCAGCGTGATTCTGGGCGGAAGTGCCCAAGCCAAGAATGTCTTCTGGCAAGCCTTTGGTCCAGTGGTCATGGATATCAATACCCATATGGCAGGCAATGTGCTCTGCTCCACTGCTATCAATCTGGGCCAGGGTGCCTCTGTAAACGGAAGGCTCCTGGCAGAGACAGAAGTAACCTTAAATCAGAATGTCGTAACAGTACCAACCCCCTAAGTTCAAAGCTATCTGCGTCACATCGGTGACATAATAGCTAGCATAATAGAACCGGCTTCCCTATAGCGCACTATGAGGGTAGCCGGTTCTTTTTTGTCGGGGCTGTGGTGCTTTTTCAAGGCCTGGGGCCTTGTTTGATACGAGACGTATCAAATCCAACACGCAATCCAACCCGCTTTCCAACACGCATTCCAACCCCCCATTCCAACCCCCCATTCCAACCCAGCCAATCAAGTCCGGTACTGCCAAGCGAATTCAGCAGTTCAATCAAGTCCAATACGCTCAAGGAAAACCCCCGGCAGCATACACGGGGGTTTTCGAGATAATGGCTTGATGGTTTTATCCTTTAGTCTGTGGGCTCAAGAGCCGATTTCCTCTGGGATAGTTCCCTTGCCCCGCCGCTACTCTAAAGAATGCTTTGCCGAGGGGGAATTCACTAAGCCAGATGTCAGTTTCTGTTTGTGTAATCCAACCAAGTGAAACAAATCCCTGATAGGGATCTTCACTACCGTAGATATTATACCACGCTGCACCAGGTGTTTCATCCCAAGTCAGACGCACGAAATTACCAAGACGGCGGATCTGAAGATTGCTCACCTGCAGCCCAGAGAAGCCCAGCATGATATTCGGATATCCGGATCTCAGCGTTCCGATAGGAGGCGCGGCTGGATCTGGATTCGCACTATCGGAGCGGCACATAATGCTGCGATTCGTTGCGGTAGCGGTGCTATGGAAGTACATCACATCTGTTTCGTAACCCCATTCGTTTTCATCCACAGCGATCATTAGGTTGTCTATATTGTTATACAGAAAGGGGGTAGTGAGTGTAATCTCGATCCAGCCTGCGGCGGCAGGAAGGGGCACATTACCCTGAAATACTGGCGTGAGATTGGACAGCGGGATCCAAGTGCTGGCATTCGCAAAGGCAGTGAGTGACGTGTGCCCCATGTAGATGCTCCAATCGTTGCTACTACTTGCATCGCCGGCACCATTCCAGTAGTAATACAGCTTATCAATGCTCTGATTGCTCGTATTGATCGCGCTTTGCAGGAAGATGCTCTGGCTGTAGCTGTAGCCGAAGTAGGGATTGATGGGCAGATCGAGGTTCTCAGTACCACTGCCGATGCTCACTGTGTTTGCGGACGTACCTTTTGCACTGAGCGGAACGTCATAAGTTGTGCGGGTCTGCGTGTTTATGATGCGCAGGGTGGCCGAGATGGGGCCTACAGTACTGGCATTCATAAAGATCGGGATATTTGCGGATTGACCGAGGCTTAGCGCTACTGGCAGGTTGCCGGTACTGAATCTGAACTGAGCGGCATGGCTGCCCATCAAGCTAAGATCGGTCGCCGAGATATTCAGGATGCCACCACCATTGTTGGTGATCGTCAAATACCGCGGAACCGTATCCACACCATGCTTCACAACGCCAAAATCGATAGTGCCCGGGCTGTAGCTGAAGACTGGGGTTTGAGGCACTGCATGGATGCCCACATCGTCGATCTTCACATTGAAGAGATTGTTCACATCGCCATGGCGGAAGGCAAAGTGCACAGTCTGCCCGGCATAATTGCCCAAACTGAACACACGATAAGCCCAATTGTCATCCGCCAGGAATTCGCTGTGCACGCAGTCAAAATCATCCAGAGCGGTTCCCGTGGTGGAAATGTAGAAGCCATAGTATTCTCCGGCAGACGTAGGATCTCCACCCCCCACGTAGTAATCTACCACGTATAGGCCAGTAGCGGGGATCACCACCGGAGCTGTGATCAGCCAGTTTTCCGGGTTGAGTCCTTCGGGGCTGCCGTTCCAGGAATAGGAAGCCACATAATAAGATCCCGTGTGGGCAGCGTCATAATGGTCGTAACGAGACCAGCTTTCACCGTCTGCATCGGCATCCACGATGCTCCAGCCTCGCGGTGGAAAGACCGCGCCTTCAAATCCTTCACTCCAGGGGAATTGGGTGACAGTGGGGTTTGCTTCGATCTGAAACCAGCTTGGCTGAGCCCGGGCCATTTGAACCGGATAGGCGTTTGCGTAAGCCTCCACGGTCCAGTTGTAACGATCCAGATAATTGAATGTGAGCGCAGTCTGCGGATTCCCCAACTGATCCAGAGGAGGATTACAGGGGTTAAGCGAGGTTCCCGTGGTTCTCCAAACCCGACCAGTATTTATCGTTTGAGCATCTGTCCACAGATATACCTTGTAATAATCTATATGCCCGCTGGTGGCATTGGGTGTCCAGCGCAGATCAAATCCGGTGTGAAACAAAGCTGTGGCCGCCAAAGGAGAATTCAGAATGGGAGCTTTGGGTGCCCCGGCCGGGACATTGCCCATAGCCAGCATCACATTGGGAAAGCCAGATTCTGGCGCCCCGTAACCTGGGTTGGCCGGATCCGGATTGTCGGAAAATGCGTAACTAATCATGCTGCGGCTCGTGGCGGAAGCGGTGCAGGAGAAAAACCCTGCGCTTCCATCGGTATATGCTTCATTTTCATCCACAGCGATTACCAGATTGTTCAGGTTGTTATACTGAAAGGGCGTATTGAGCGGGATTTCTATCCAGCCCGCAGTGCCAGGCAGGGCTACTTCGCCTATAAAAACCTGGCTCAAGTTCGCCAGCGGAATCCAGCTATTTTCCCCCACGAATGCACTGAGTGCCGTGTGTCCCATATAGATGGTCCAGTCGTTGCTATTCACCGCTGCGGTAGTGCCGTTCCAAAAATAATACAACTTCTCAATGCGCTTATTGGCCGTGGCAATCTCGCTTTGCAGGAAGATGCTCTGGCTATAGCTATAATGATAGTAAGGGTCAATGGGTAAGTACAGGTTTGAGACACCCTCACCAATTCTCACAATGCCGCTGGGCAAGCCGCTGGCCTGCAAGGGAATATCATAATTGCTGCGGGTCTGAGTGTTCGTGATGCGCAGAGTGGCGGAGAGTGCACCCGTGGTGAGGGGGGTGACAAAGACGGGAATCTCCACCGCTTGTCCAGAGCTTAAACTGGCAGGCAGAGCGTCTGTGCCGAATCTGAAGCGGGCAGCGTTCGGGCCCATAATACTGATGTCTGCTGTCGCGATATTCAGGATGCCGCCACCGGTATTGGTGATCGTAAGGTTTCTGGGATCAGACTCTAGGCCCTGCATCACCATGCCAAAATCGATGGCAGTGGGGCTGTAGCTAAGGATAGGGACAGAAGGCAATTCATAGATGCTGATATCGTCCAGGCTGATGTACCAGGGGCTGCCGCTGATCCTGCCCTGAATGCCGATGTAATAGCGACCAGTGGTGGCCGGTGAGAACGATCCGTAGAGCCTCTGATAATTGCCCAGGTCCAAGTTCGTGGCCGGGATAATGCTCGCAGTCATGCCGGCGATGGTGGGTTGATTGCCGTAACTTACCTGAATGGTGGCATCAGTGGTGACGATGGTGCCTTGACGGGCATACAGCTCGATCGCATATTCTGTGCCTGCGGTCAATTCTATGGGCCTGAACAGATAGCATTGCCCCGACTTTTCTAAGGTCACGTTCCAGTCGCCAGATCTGGGAGATCGATTGTAGCTTCCCTGGGAAGTATTTGGCTGCCATTTTTTGCCAGTGTAATCCGGACCGGGAGCTTGTGTCCAATGCTTGATGAAAGTAGCCTGGTCATAATTTCCGGTCTCAAAACCTTCAAAGAAGGGCGTGGTGATCACGCTGAGAGGGTCGTAGCAGCTACCGGAAAGAGCCACCGTCCTCACTGCCACATTACTATTGATCGTAAGCACAGCATTGTGTGAGGGGGCGACGGCGAAGGGCAGATATTCTACCGTAAAAGTGGTGGATTCACCGGGCGTAAGCTGCGTGTCATCAGGAGCCGTACCAATGCGGCAATATCCACCTGAGACCACTACGGTATTGAGATTGAGCGTTCCACCACCGCTATTGGTGATGGTAAATAGCTTGGTAGCAACGGTATTGATGGCGGTTTCGCCAAAACTCCAGCTTGCGACATCGGGATCAAGGCTCAGGACGGGCGGGATGAACGAATCGTAGCCGATCATATTGAGACGGATATTCGGGCGGTTTGAATTCACTGACCCAGTCTGAGTAACAGGTGGATTGTTATCCTGGTGACGGTAATAGTTTTGATTATAAGCATAAGAATAATACCAATTTTCCTTCGCTATGCCGCTGCCACTGCCACCACCGCCAAAGTTTGATTCTATCATGACTTGTAGATTGTTGTGTATATAGGCAAAAGGGGTGTTGAAGGTGAGGGTTTTCCAGTCGCCGGCGGTAGTGCCATAAACGTTTCCCACATATATCGGGCTAAGCCCTGAGATCATTGTAGGCCAGGATACGGGTAGCAATGTAGCCGCGGTGGTCATCGTCATGTACACCTTAATTGGCACAATATTAGTAGTGGTATTAGCGGCTTGGAACGAAATACTCTTTATCGTTCCAGAGCCAGCAAGCTCGGCTTGGGTGTAGATCGCGGCACTCCGGTGATAGCCGAAACGGCTGCAGATTGGCTCATCTTCAGAGCTGGTGCCTGTACCTATCGTGATTAGATCGGCAAATATGCCGCTCATGAGCATTAGCGCTATGCTGGTCAAAATAAGCTTTTTCATCCGGGGTACTCCTTTTATTTAGACCTATTTCATTTGAGGGGGTTGAGCTGAGCCGGCGGGCTGGAGGGCTCTGTTGCTCCAGGGAGGGGCCCTGCATTTGCAATCACTTTGAAGAAGGCTTTGAACTCCGGCAATTCACTTTGCAAGATGCTGAGCTGGGTGTTTACAGTGTTGCCATAGAGCAGATAGCCGCGATAGGGATCTTCGCTAAGGTAAACACTGTAGCTACTCGCCCCAGGCACAGCAGTCCAGCTCACGATGGTGCTACTGCCAGGATGCTGCAAGCTGAGACCGGTAACGGGTGTTAAAACAGGATTGGAATTGCTGATAGCGATATTATCGATGTACCAAGCGTTGATTGCATGGCTACTTACACCAGAGGCTACGAAACGGATTTTGAAGATTTGGTTTGCTGCATAAGCCGAGATATCGTAGCTGTAGTGAGTCCAGGCCAGATCATCATTTACGGAACTGTAGCTGCCCAGGGTGTACCAAGAGCTGCCATTCCAGATTTGCCAGGTCATCAGGTTTTCTGTATAGGTGGATGCGTTATCCAGAGACAGATCAAAGCTGAATTGCAGACTATGCATAGCAGTAGCATTGAAGCTATAACTACGCAGGACGCTGCTGTAGTTCCATACTGTAGGATTACTGCTGAAGCTTGCAGTGGCCCCAGGATTTCCTAAGTTGCTTTTGATCGCCCAGTTGCTGCTGCTGGTGCTCCACAGCTTGGTCGCGAAGTTCCCGCTACTCCAGGTTTCCGTAAAGGGCAGTGCGAGGGGAGCCGGAAGCGTCTGGATAGTGACAGGAATGCTACTGGAAACAGGCCCTAAGGCACCGTGATGTACGGATTGTACCGCATACTGATAGCTGCCGGCGGCAAGATCTTCATCCAGGTAGTAATAGTCTGGCACGATGCTGCTATTGATCTTTACTCCATTGCGATAGATATTAAAGCCCAGCAGAGCGCGCTCCGCTTCAGGGTTCGGGCGTGCAATAAGCAGACTTTCGTGCAGATCGTGTTCACGGGCAGGCTCACTGTACATGGAAATGGGCTTTATGAGCTCGGGATCTCCGCTCGTCTTGGCAGAGGCAGCTTCGAAGTAAGGATGGATCAGCCAATTGCCGGATCTATTGTAGTCTGTAAGTGTGCTCCAGCCCATATAATCAAGCAGGTTGCCACGTCCGGGAACTGCTGGCAAATAATCTGTGGAAGCGACATAGGCGTCCACAGCAGATGTCATATGGTAACCCACATAAAGAGCAGTGCTGCCACTCACGGTCAATGGAGTGGTAAGCACGATGTTGTTCCAACCGGAGACAAGGCCGCTGACAGGCTGCGTATATAGCAAGTGGGTGGGAGCAAGAACACTATTCGAGCCCTTCCAGACCTTGATGGCGTCCACAGCTTGGGGAGATTCATCCAAGTGAATCATCACACTCTTCAGCTTCATGCCGTTTGCTCTGGCCGTGACGTCTGTGCCGAATTTGCTGGCCACGTTGTAGTTCGTCCCCCCCAGAATACCTTGGGTATCGCGCGGGATGGCATCGTCCCAATGCAGGTATCCGGGCGTGCCGGGATTACCGAACATGCTACTCCAGCTAAGGGAGACATTATTGGGGGCGACTGCTGCACCGGTGAGGCCCAGGATGCTGACGATGGGCTCGAGGCTTGCTTCGCCAAAGAGCTGGATATGGTGAATAGCGCTGCTGATATTATCCTGGATGCTGAGGGTGGCAGTTTTGCTGCCTGCGGATTGCGCAATGAACTGCACGCTAAAGATGTAGGTCTGTTGATACCCAAGGCTTACAGGCAGATTCTGGGCGGTGAGCACAAAGTTCCCCTCGGGATCGTTCAGAGTGATGTCGCCACTGTTGATCGTGATGCTTCCGTTCCCGTTATTTTTGAGCACGAAATCTTTGGGAGTAGAGGGGGTCAGGGTATGGGTGCTGCCAAAATACCAGGCGGCAGGTCTATAGCTCAGGATCGGGGTTGCAGGAAGTTCACGTATTACGATATCGTCTATTTTCAGGCATGATGAGCTCGGGGTAGAGTGGTGACGGAAGGCCAGGTATAGCGTCTGCCCAGCATAGCTGCTCAAGTCAAACATACGATAGTGCCACCCCTCCTCTTCAATGTTTTCTTCTTCCAATATACTGAAATCTGCAGCAGCGGTTCCTGTGGTGGAAACGCAGAAGCTATAGTGTTCTCCGGGATGGCCAGGATCCGAGGCACCCACGTAGTATTCCACCATGTAGGCGCCAAGTTCTGGAATAGCCAGAGCTGGAGTAATCAGCCAGTTATCCTGGGCAAGTGGCCCGTTTGGCTCTGTCCAGGAAGCGGAAGCAGCATAGTAATCTCCGTTATTAGCAGCTCCATCATCGCCCCAACGATACCAGTTTTCGCTGTCTGCATCCGCATCCAGCCGGCTCCAGGCCTGGGGCGGGAAGGTGGCAGCTTCAAAGCCTTCGCTCCAAGGGAAGTCTTTGACGATGGGTGAATAAAGATCGGGGCCCACAAAGTCGTCCACGGTCAGGAAATTATCGTTAGTCCCTATGTAGCGCACGGCCAGGTAAATTATGGCATCACCATAGCTATCCAGATTGTAACTTTTTTGCACGTATTCCGGCATATGTCCGGTGCCCTCATCGATCATACTGAAGGAGGCGGGAGTGGTATCGGTAGTGGAAATCAAGACCTCCCAGGCATCATCATAGCTGGCGCCTCGGCTCCGCATCCAAAAACTGATCTCATCATGGGCGGTGGCACTAAGCTGCACAGGAGGGGTGATCAACCAGTCATTGTTTGCAAATGAACTGCCTTCATAGTTTACACGTGCGGCAAAAGTGCCGGTGTGAGGATCAGACGTTTGGGCTAACCACAGCTTGCTACCGTTATCGACATTGAGGATGGTCCAAGTGGAGGGAATGACGCCAGCTTCGAAGCCTTCATAAAGAGCGATTTCGGAGGGAGCATATCCGCCTAAGTCCACATCGTAATCCGCACCGGCATAGCGAAGCCTCAGCGCAGCTGATTTATAACCAGCGGAGCTGGGGACAAAGCGCAGCGGGATGTTTACAGATTGACCGAGCGTTAAGGCAGCGGGAAAACCGGTGGTGGTGAAAGCAAACTGGTCGGCGTCTGGGCCTACCAGACTGATATTGGCTGCCGCAAGGTTTAGCGTGCCACCGCCATAGTTGCTTACAGTTAGATTCTGATAGTCGGACTGGCTATTGGGAAATGTGGCAGCAAAGTGCGGGGATTCAGGTCGGTAGTTCAAGACTGGGCTTGTAGGTAACATATCGATGGTGATGTCATCCAGACTGATGTATTGATCATAGCCATCCTTCCAACCCTGGATTCCGATATAGTAAGTGCCGCTACTGGCGGGAGTGAATACTCCGTAGAGCCTTTGGTAATCACCGTTGACCAAGCCTGTGCTGGGGATAATGCTTTGGGTCATACCGGCTACTGAGGCTGTGCTGCCATATTTAACCTGAATCTTAGCATGGCTGGCAACAGTGCCGTCCTGCCGGGCATAGAGCTCTACTGAGTATCCTGTGCCGGCAACAAGGACGATGGGCCGGATCAGATAGGACTGCCCATTACGTTGCAGACAGACGTTCCAGGCGCCAGTTCTGGGAGCTCTATTGTAGTTTGTCAAGGAACTGTTTGCCTTCCAGTATTTGTCGGTATATTCCGGACCGTTAGCTTGTGTCCAATTCTTGACGGTAGTTGACTGATCTGTATTTCCAGTCTCAAAACCTTCCACACAGGGGAAGCTGGCGATGGTGGGATTAGAACAGCTACCAATGAGATCAATAGTCCTTATGGCTCTATTATCGCTAATCGTAAGCACTCCCGTGTGATCTGTTCCGACTGCAGTGGGTAAATATTGCACCGTGAAGCTGGTAGATTCACCGATGCTAAGTTCCAGATCTGCAGGAGCAACGCTAATGCTGTAATATGCGCCGGAAGCAACTATGCTGCTGAGGATAAGAGTTCCAACCCCAGTATTGGTGATGGTGAATTGCTTGGTGGCTGCAGTGTTGATCGCATTATGGCCAAAATCCCAGACTGCCAGATCGGGGCTCAGGGTGAGGAGCGGAGTCGTAGGAATTTGCCGGAACGTAATGTTATCCACCATCAAGTCATTATCGGCATTACTTACGGTTGAGATGCCATAAAAGGCAAGATACTTGATCCCTGCAGATCCCAGCGGCAGGCTAACCTTGATGCCTGCAGGAGGAATACTGTTCAGCACATAGGGCGAGCCGGCATTATCCCACTTGCGCAGGATTTTGGCCGGAGTCCAGCTACTGCCGTCACCGATCAGAACTGCGAATTGGTCGTCTGTGCCTGTAGCGACAGGGGCATTGTTATTTCCAAAAGCCATATAAGCGACATCAAAGCTCACTTCATAATCAGCCGCAGGCACAGCAATAGGCGGAGAAATCAGCCAGCCATTAGCAGAAGTACCGTAGATGTTGATTCTGGCAGCTTTATTAGCAGGAGAGCTTATATTCTTCCAGTCGTCCTGAACCCACTTACCGGTTTCTGCTGCTCCCAAGATAGTGGGATTGGCCAATACACCGCTATGCCTGCTCCAGTCCAGCGGAGGAAAGGCATCAGAGCTTGTAGTGCCAAAATCATACACGGTTGGGAAAGATGTGATCGCCGTACCTGTGCCGGTAAGCGCTAGATCGTGACTTCCCAGGCCAGTGCAGACAAAGTGCAAATAAGCAGAATGGCTTCCTACCGCGATGGGACTAAAGGCCACTTTCACTATTTTGCTGGCTCCAGCGCCCAAAATCCAGGGCAGAGGATTGGAATTCAGGTCAAAAAGGAATCTTGCGGCATCTCCTCCACCCAAATCCGCACTGGTGATAGTGAGCGTGCCAGCACCATTATTAAAAATGCTAATATCTGTATAAGCTGCAGTGGTATTGATGCTTATATTGCCAAAATCCAGGCTGGTGGGGCTTGCGGCAAAGGCAGGAGGATAAGGAAGGTATTCGTCAAATTGTAATCGGATATCAGGACGCTCCGAGTTCACTGTCCCAATCTTTGTGGTGGGGGCATTGTCATCTTGATAAATGTATAGGTTTTTGTTTAGGGCTGTGGAATTGTACCACTTTGGAGATGTTGAGATCCCACCGCCGCTGCCACCATAGTTAGATTCTATCAGGACCTCCAGATTGTTTCCGGTATAGTCGAAGGGGATATCCAAAGCAATTGTTTTCCACTGACCCGCGGTGGTGCCCAACAAGTTGCCTTCATATACAGGTGTAAGTCCAGAGATCAGGGTGGGCCAATCTGAAGGTAATAACGTAAACGCAGGGGTCATTCTCATATACACTTTAATCGGGATTGCAGTAACAGTGCTTCTTTCGGCTTTGAACTCGATCTTAGTAATCTTGCCAGAGCCACCAAGCTCTCCGGCAGGATAGATAGCAGCACTACGGTGAAAACCATAGTAGCTGGATATCGGATCCTGGCCGCTGCCGGTGCCAGTGCCAATCGTGATTTGAGTACTGGCAGGTTCGATTAATTTTAGCTTGAGGTTGGGACGAATATGCCAGACAAATCCTGGGGGCGGAGAGGCTGGATTCGGATTGTCGGTGTCGCTCTCGCAACGGATGCTGCGCCGTCCTCCAGAATCTGAGCAATAAAAGTACATCTCACCCTGACCGTGATTGTTTCCAGATTCGTTTTCATCCACAGCGATCACCAGGTTATCGATGTTGTTATACAGGAAAGGAGTAGGAAGCGAAATCTGAATCCAGCCGGCTCTGGCGGGTAGATTGACTATAGGCTGAGACACCTGAGTAAGCTCGCTCAAAGGGATCCAACTGCTGTTGTTCTCAAAAGTACTGAGCGTGGTGTGTCCCATATAGATAGTCCAATTGTTGCTAAAATATGCATTAGCTCCACCATTCCAGTAGTAATACAGCTTCTCAATGCCCTGACTGGGATAGTTGATTTCGCTTTGCAGGTAGATGCTCTGGCTATAGCTGTAGTCCCAATTGGGATAGATGGGCAGGCCGGTAAATTCACCGCCGATATCATTGCCAATAGTCACGAATCCTGCCGGCAACACACTTGCACTGAGCCCAACATCATAATTTGCGCGGGTCTGATTATTGACGATGCGCAGGGTAGCAGAGATGGTGCCATTGACAGTAGAATTCACATAAACCGGAATCTCCACGGAATGGCCAGAGCTGATGCTGGCGGGTAGATGGCCCGTGCCAAAGCTGAAGCGGACAGCATCGGCACCAATGATGCTGATATCTTCAGCAGCGATGTTCAAATTGCCGGTGCCAGTATTGGTGATGATCACGTTTCGAGGACCGGTCTGAATGCTTTTTATCACTTCACCGAAATCGATGGCAGTGGGGTTGTAGCTGAGCACGGGGCTGGCAGGCAGCTCAGCGATGGTGATGTCGTCCAGGCTGATGTAGTCTGCATTATAATTGATCCAACCCTGAATACCGATCTGGTAAATACCGGTAGTCGCTGGGCTGAATGTTCCATAGAGCATTTGGTAATCACCGCTGGGCAGGCTCGTTTCAGGAATGATAGTTTCAGTCATACCAGCTATGGAAGCTTGAGTGCCGTATTTGACCTGAATGCTGGCATCAGTGGCACTGATATTGGTATTTTGACGGGCAAAGAGCTTGATGTAGTAGTCTGTACCAGCAGTCAAGTGAATTGCCCGGATCAGACAGGATTGTCCGCCCTTGGCCAAATAGGCGTTCCAGTTGCCTGTTCTGGGCGTTCTATTGTTGTCTGTCAAAGAGCTGTTTGCTGTCCAACGCTGGCTGGTGTACTGGGGACCGGTAGCTTGTGTCCAGTGTTGGAGCGAATTTGACTGGTCTGTATGTCCGGTTTCAAAACCTTCAAAATAGGGGGTGGTGGTACTGAGGTTATAGCAGTCTCCACTCAGCGCAATTGTCCTGCTTCCTGTACTATGCCCGATCACAAGGTTATCTGTTTGATCCAATCCCCCGGCTGTGGGTAAATATTGCACCGTGAAGCTTGTAGATTCGCCACTGGAAAGCTCTGTATCTGTAGCCGCTGCACTAATGCTGAACTGGCTATGCTGTAAGTTATAGGGGGAAATGCTGTAGATGATGAGAGTTCCACTGCCGGTATTGGTGATGGTAAACTGCTCTGTGACAGCAGTATTGATCAGGACATCACCAAAATCCCAGCTATCATGATTAAGGGTGAGGATGGGAGGGGGCCCGCTGATCTCCAAGCGGATGTTCGCACGGATAGATCTTATGTGCCCGGGATCGGTGGGAGGATTATAATTATCGTAGATTTGTTGGTTTCGGGATGCGGCATAGGAAGCATACCACTTAGGGACTGTTGCGCTGCCGCTGCCGCTGCCGCCATAGTTAGATTCAATCAGGACTTCCAGATTATCTGCGCTATAGTCGAAGGGGGTGGTGAGAGCGATAGTTTTCCACAGAGAAGCACTGGTGCCTGAGACAATTCCCTCATACACAGGTGTAAGCCCTGAGATCAGATTCGCCCAAGGGACAGCAGGTGCCAATGAAACTGCGGAGGTCGTTTTCAGATACACCTTAATGGGGATTGCGACAGTAGTGTTAGTTAGGGCTCTGTACGCAATAGTAGATATCGTCCCGAAAGCTCCGATTTCAGAGGCGGTATAGATAGAAGCATCACGGCAATAGCCAAAACTGCTGTTTATTAGAACATTGTTGGGGGTTGCATCGGTACCGATCGTTATTTCATAGGCAAAGATGCCGACCATGAGCATCAGGGCAAGGCTGGTCAAAATAAGCTTTTTCATCCGAATCTCCTGTGTTTAGCTGTATTTTAATTGAAAATTATGGGGTTTAAGAGCGAGCTGCACTAGCTTCCTCAGCTCGCAGAGCGGGCTGGGGCAAGATGTCGCGTTTGGTTTTAAGAGCTGTTTCAGGGAAGGCTGAGGAGAGGAAGTGAACAAGTGATAAGCTGGAGAGATGATGCACGTAGGCTGCTGTTGTGGAGATTTTCCTATATGAGGCTTATCAAAAATGCTTACAAAATTCTGCGCGGACCGGGGCTGCTCTTTGAAAATTGCTGACGAGCAGGGACAACGCAATCTTGAAAACATAAAACAAATCCTTTTTTAGTGCTTAGTCTTGGCAAATCGCCAAGATCTTTTACCAGAATATCTAACGAGCAGGATGAGAGCATTCGCAAGTGTTAATACCTTCTTATTCGGCTTTCCAAATGCGTCAAGAAAAATAGTTGAGATTTGACTTTTATTTATAGATTGAATATAGATGTCTTTCAGATTTGGCTCATAAAGCACAATAGATTAGTGAGATGCGGCTTTATTTTGAATCATAATTTTCTTTGCCATCAGTCTTAAATCCACTTATCTTCTATCTCTAAAAAACACTTTGGAGGTGTTGAATGAATAAATTAATGATTACTCTGCTCAGCCTTATAATGATGGGGATGCTCTGGAGTGAGGTCACTTATAGCGAATCGCTGCTGCAAAAGGCAAACAATGGCGATGCCGAAGCACAATACATGATTGGCGAATGCTACGCCAGAGGTGAAGGCGTCGGGATGGATCATGAAGAAGCCGCGAACTGGTATCTTCTGGCAGCCCAGCAGGGACACGCTGAGGCACAATACAGATTGGGTGATTTTTACAAGCTGGGCATAGGAGTCGAAGATAACGAAAATGAAGCTGAGAAATGGTATCGCCTGGCGGCCCTGCAGGGACATGCCATTGCTCAATTCCAATTGGGCTGGTGTTACTTCTGGGGTAGCGGTGTAGCGGAAGACAAAAAGGCAGCGCTGAGCTGGTATCGCCTGTCCGCAGAGCAAAACTATCCTAAAGCGCAATACTATTTGGGCAAGTCTTATTACAATGGTGAGGGCGCTATGCAGGATAATGAAGAAGCCTATTTTTGGCTTTTGTTAGCTGTTGCAGATCATGATGAAGATGCGCTACATCTGCTGGATACGGTCCAGGAAAAGCTCAATTCCTCGGAGCAAGCGCAGCTACTGGCAAGAGCCGCTGCCTGGCTTGCCAAGAATAAGCAATAGAGCGCAGAGGATATAGCCCTTGCTGTTTCATCAAGGATTGTAAGGCGCTATAATCCCAGCGCCACACCTTTCCCTTGGACTTGCAAGTTCAAGACTGAGGTGTGCAGGGCTGACATAGCAACTGTCGATGCTGTCGGCAATCGCGATTCCGCTGCATAACAGCCTGGCATCAAAGCAATAGCATGGATCTGCTGGGAAGCCTGATGGTATGCTTGTGATATTTTCTGCTTGACACTTCTTGCCTGTTTGTTATTCTGTTGAGAGTGCAATATTCAACAAGGAGCAAAAATGAAGAGATACTTAATTATAACGCTTTTAGTCCTGATCCTGATCGGGATTGTGGGCTGTTCTGGAAATCGGGCCAAAGCCAAAAATATGATCGTGAAATACGACGTGGAGCTAAGCATGGTGCGCAAAGCCAGCGACATCAACCAGCGCTATCAGGCCCCTGTAGCAGATACTATGGACGTGGTCCGTTATGCCTATGAAGATGATCTATTCCGCAGTATTTGGAGCGCCACCGAAGCCGGCTGGAACCTCTCCCTGTACAATAAGAGTGAAGAACCGCTCATGATCGATTGGGACAACGTAACCTATATGGACGTGGATAATATGGGGCACAGGGTACTGGCCTCCGGCACCAAACTCAGTGCACTGGGCGATCCTCAAACCCCTGCGGTGATCCCCAGACGGGGAGATATCTCCGAAACTCTGTATTCAGCAGATCACGTTTACCACTCCAGCACTGGCGTTTTGGCCAGACGTCCACTCTGGCCGGTAGATTTTACCGAAGCCAAACGCTATGAAGGCAAAACTGTGCGCCTGATCATCCCCTTCACAGTGGATGGCCTCAGCGCTCAATACGAATTTGTCTTTACCATCAAAAACGTGAGACAGGTGACTTCGAAGAGCAATCCCTGGAAGCTTTATCTCTCAGATCGAGCTCTGGGCGTCAATTTCTAAACTAAACGATTCATGACATTTAGGCTGAGGTGCATGCTTCAGCCTATTTTCGTATGGTGACTTTGCGGCATATGGACATCGATCCAGAGGAAAATATGAGGACGAATCTGCCAAACCTAGTGATCTCTAGTGGGCTTCACCCGTCTGCGGAAGAGGATGAAGAATCGCACTTGACACAAAATACGCTAGGGATTAACTTGGTCCAAAGGATAATTCAGGAGTAGATAATGTTTCCGATTAGTTTTGGCAGCGACAATCACAGCGGTATTCACTTTACCGTGTTTTCCGCATTGCAGCAGGTTAATACCGGATTTTGTCCGGCTTATGGCGATGATCAACTGACCCGCGATGTTTTGTCTCACATTGAAGCCCTCTTTGGGGGAGATTGTGAGGCCTTTTTTGTAATGACCGGAACCGGTGCAAACGTACTGGCCTTGCAGTCTATGATCAGTTCATTCAATAGCGTCATCTGTGCCGCCAGTTCCCACATCAATGTGGATGAATGCGGTGCCGTGCAGAAATGCACAGGAGCCAGACTCTTGCCTATCAAGACTGTGGATGGCAAACTCACCCCCCAGCTTATCGCCCCCTATCTTTTGGGAAACCGGGATCAGCACCACTCCCAGGCCAAGATCATCTCCATCTCCCAAAGCACTGAATACGGAACTCTTTACAGCTTAAAAGAGCTCAAAGCGCTGGCGGATTTTGCACATGAACATGAGATGTATCTGCATATCGATGGCGCGCGTCTGGCCAATGCGGTGGTGGCTCTGAATACAGATCTGAAAAGCATGACCTACGATGTCGGGGCCGATATCATCAGCTTTGGCGGCACCAAAAACGGCCTGCTCCTGGGAGAAGCCATCATCAGCTTCCATCCCCAACTTACCTCTGATATGCGTTTTTACCGCAAGCAATGCAATCAGCTCTTTTCCAAAATGCGCTTTATCTCGGCCCAATATGAGGCCTATCTGAATAAAGAACTCTGGCGTATCTGTGCCAAGCATGCCAATGACATGGCGGCCCTGCTGGCCAAGCGTCTGGCAAAGTTCCCGCAGATCACCATCACCCAAAAGGTCTATGTGAATTCGATCTTCGCCACCCTGCCCCCAGAGTGGATCGAGCCCTTGCAGGAAAAGTTCATGTTTTACACTTGGGATGAGAGCCGCAATGAGGTGCGCTTGATGTGTAATTTCAATACTTTGGAAGAACATATCGATGAGTTCATCAACGCCATAGAGGAATTGATCGCGGAAGCTGCCGAATAAAATCCCCTTGCCAGATCTGAAATTAGCTTTATCTTATCAGTAAAATAATGATAATAAAGGAACATAAGTCATGAAAATCTTAGTATTGTTTTACTCCTGTTATGGACATGTCTTCGAAATGGCGAAAGCTATGGTGGAAGGTGCCAGCAGCATAGCCAATATGGAAGTGGTGCTGAAACAAGTGCCGGAAACCCTTCCTGTAGAGGTCCTGGACAAAATCGGCGCCAGCCAGGCACGTAACGCCTTTGCCCATATACCTATTGCCGATCCTTCCGAACTCGGGGATTACGACGCCATTATCTTTGGCGCTCCCACCCGCTATGGCATGATAGCCTCACAGATGAAAGCCTTTATAGATGGCACCGGTGCACTTTGGGCCGAAGGTGCCCTGATCGGCAAAATCGGTTCAGCCTTTACCAGCTCTGGCACGCAGCATGGTGGACAGGAATCCACCATTCTCAGCATGCACACCGTGCTGCTGCATCATGGCATGATGATCGTGGGCCTGCCCTATAGCTATGCCGGACAATCCACTATGGACGAGATTACCGGAAATTCACCCTATGGAGCCAGCACCATCGCCGGCCCGGATGGCAGCAGAACCCCCAATAAGTTTGAACTCGATGGAGCTTTCTTTCAAGGACAACATGTGGCCAAGATGTTGGCGAGGATGAAGTAGGGGCCGTAACGCTGTCTTCAGACGGTGAGTGCACTGATCGTAACGCTGTCTTCAGACGGCGGTGATACTGGATTCGTTTGCTTCTCGTGTCCAGAAGCAGATCAGACGCCAGTATAGGATTGGATGCGTCCCGCGTCCAGTAAGGCCACAGGCTTTTGCGACACACAGGATTGGATGCGTCCCGCGTCCAATCCAGCAGTGCCAGCGTCTCTTCCTCAGTGTTCTCGGTGATCTCGGTGGTAAAAACAATCCGTGTAAATCCGTCTGACCCGCACAATCAAATTCAGCAACTGGACGCGAGACGCATCCAATCCAGCAAGCTCCACGCACCGTCTAAAGACAGTGCTACCATCAGCTTGGGTTTTTACCAAAAACCCCTACAATTTACTATCGGATCACAGCACTAAGCTGTTTGCGTAGTACCTTACCGGACGTTGCAGCCTGGGATTCCCAAAGAATGATATACAGTCCCCTTTTAGCATAGCTGCCATTTTGCCTCTTCCCATCCCAAGACAGCAGACCCCTCGCTTCCACCAGGCTATGATCCGCCAACTGCCTGACCACGCGTCCCTTGAGATCGTAGATCGTGCAATTGATCCGGTTAGCAGGATCGGGCAGATTGTAGCTGACCGTAACAACTTCCCCTGTTGAAGGATCGCAGGGCGAGCCCAGGATCTTCAGCTTTTCAGCATGTTCCGGCAATTGGTTCTGATGAACTGTATTTTCCTGCCCGGGATTAGCTTTGGCTACTCTCCAGACTATGCTCCCGTCCGGAGTAACTATTCTCTGCAGAGCCAGATCGGATACCGCTTGGGCTGAACTGTAAATCATGGCATCCACAGCGTTTTCCTCGCTGGCATCCAGCAGAATCAGGCTATCGCCATCGTTATTGAGGCTGGCCCAAGTGGATACCTGTATCACCGCCAGAGGAGGGCAATCCGGATAGTCTGCCAGCAAGGCGTCCCGATCGCGACACAGCACGAAATATCCGGGCACATTGGGCAGGCTGAAGGAGATGCGATTGTTGCTCGCATCCAGAATCACGTACTCCGCTCTTGTGGGAGCTGCGGAAGGGGCATAAAGCTCTATCCATTCCTGCTTTCCGGGCAGGGGGGCAGGGAAGATTTCATTGATTAGAGGAGGTAAGGCTTCTGTGCCCAAGGCGCTGATATACAAACTGTTATTGGCAGGATTGGGGTCGTCCTCCAGGTTCAATTGGGCGAAAAGCAGTTGATAGCCACTTTGCAGCCAGATCTCGATGGTCCTCTCTTCGCCAAAGGCCAGTGGGGCAATCGCTTCAGTGTGCAAGAGCTGCTCATCCTGATAGATCAAAAGCTCTGCCGAAAGCAGCGGCTTGTACAAAGAGAGATTGCTGATGGAAAGCTGAAGCTGCTGGGCATTTTCAAAGCTGGTAAGTAGGGGATCAAACAGCGCATAATCGGCATACACATGGTTTGGAGCGCCGGGGGTAGGAGATGCTTCCACCACAAAGTCTTCCCCACTCTGCTCAGTATCCCAGCCATCACAGACCCGGGCCAAAGAGCTGCCTTCAGGAGCGTCTTCCGCACAAGAGCTGGCGGGAAAACCATGATCGTCAAACAGGAGATTGTCATTGGGGCTATCGTAAATCACGGTGTCCGTATAGCTGCTATCCGCATTGACAAAGCAGATGCCGTCACTGGAGCTGCCACCATTCTGAAAGCGGAAATTGTGCACAAAATGGGCATTTGCCACTTCCGAGCCGCCAATCAACAAATAGCGCTGCGGCCTCAGCATATAATAAGGGAATTCAAAGTCTTTGCTGAAGCGCGTGCCACCGCTGTAAATCTTGCAGCCGCTGAGATCTACGCTATTATCCGAGTCATTATAAAGTTCTATCCACTCTTTTCCAAGGTCAGCACCTGCGGGATCGTAACAGACTTCATTGATCACCACGCGGGCTGAAATCAGGCTGCAAAACGCCAGGATCGCAAAAAGTAGCCGGATCTTCATGGCTTAAAAGCTATTAACCGCCAAAATCAAGCTGCAAGGGCTTCACGTGCCAGATGTCTTCGGCATATTCCTTGATCGCCCGATCGCTGGAAAACTTGCCCACGCGAGCGATATTCAGGATGGCCTTATGCACCCATTCATCGCGCTTTAGATACAGCTCGTCCACCTTGTCCGAAGCCTCCATAAAGGCCCGGAAATCCGCCATATGCAGATAGGTGTCGCCATCTTCCATCAGCACATTCCAGATCGGGGCAAAGATGCCGGGTTCGTCCGGACACCAGGTATCATCCAAAAAGGAATCCACCACGGCTCTGAGCTCCGGATCGTTGTCGTAAAAGAAGCGGGGATTGTAGCAGGATTGCTTGAGCTGGCTTACTTCGTCGGATTTCAGGCCGAAGATAAACATGTTTTCCGTGCCTATCTCCTCTGCCATCTCCACATTAGCGCCATCCAAGGTGCCCAGGGTGAGTGCGCCATTCAAGGCAAACTTCATATTTCCCGTACCGCTGGCTTCATATCCGGCGGTGGAAATCTGCTCGGAAAGATCTGCTGCCGGGATGATCTTTTCCGCCAGAGAGACGCAGTAATTGGGCAGAAACACCACTTTCAGCCGGTCTTTCACATCCTGATCTTTATTGATGATGTCGCCCAGGTTGTTGATCAATTTGATCAGGCGTTTGGCCAGAAAATATCCGGGAGCGGCCTTGCCCGCAAAGATCACGGTGCGAGGTACATAGTCGCCATCGGGATTGGCTTTGATCCTCTGATAGCGGGCGATCGTCCCCATCACATTCAGCAATTGGCGTTTGTACATATGCAGACGCTTGATCTGCACATCAAAGATGCTATCGCTGCGGGTACGTATGCCCGTAACCCTGTATATATAGCGGCTGAGGCGTTTCTTATTGATTTCTTTGATCTCAAAAAAGCTGTCCTTAAAATCCTGATCATCCAGATAGTCTTCCAGACCGCGCAGGCGCTCCAGATCACGGGTCCAGGCACTGCCGATGTGTTCGGAGATCAGGCTGGCCAAAAGCGGATTGCAAGTCAAAAGCCAGAGCCGGGGCGTGATGCCATTGGTCTTGTTTTGCAGCTTTCCAGGATACAATTGATCCAGATCGGCAAAGACCTTTTTGCGCAGGATCTCGGTATGCAGCGCGGCCACGCCATTCACCGTGTGCGAGCCATGGAAGCAGAGCTGAGCCATGCGCAGGGACTTTTCGGCCCCTTCTTCGATGATCGAGACATTGCGCATTTTCATGATGTCGCCGGGGTATTTGGCGCTCACTTCTTTCATGATATGCTCGTTTATTTGATAAATCAGCATCAGATGCCGGGGCAGCAGCTCTTCAAAAAGCGCTACACTCCAGCGTTCCAGGGCTTCGGGGAGGATGGTGTGATTCGTATAACTGAAGACCAGTTTGCAGATCCCCCAGGCAGCACTAAAATCCATGCGCTCTTTATCGATAAAAATACGCATCATCTCTGGAATGGCCAGGGCCGGATGGGTATCATTGAGCTGGATGCAGATCTTATCCGAAAAGCCGTCGAAGCCGTCGTGATCCCTCTTCCAGTGAGAAAATATATCCTGCAAAGTGGCAGAGACGAAGAAGTATTCCTGCTTAAGGCGCAGCACTTTGCCCAGATGCTGATTATCATTGGGATACAGTACTTTACTGATGTTTTCGCTGATGTTTTTCAGCTCCACCGCCTTCACATAATCCCCGTTATTGAAGTATTCGAAGTCAAATTCATCGGTAGCAGTGGCTTCCCAGAGCCGAAGGTTGTTCACATTATCTACTTTGTAACCGGGAATAGGGATGTCCCAAGCCACGGCCATCACGTCTTCGGTATCGCTCCAACGGTAGATCGGACCGTCGCCATTTTGCGCTTCGGTCTTCACTTTGCCGCCAAAACGCACGCGATAGGTGATCTCAGGGCGTTTGATCTCCCAGGGACAGCCTTTTTTGCGCCAGTGATCCGGAACTTCTCGCTGATAACCCTTGACGATGTTTTGGCGAAAGATGCCAAATTCATAGCGGATACCATAGCCGTAACCGGGATAGGCCGAGGTGGCCATGGAATCCAGGAAACAGGCTGCCAGGCGTCCCAAACCGCCATTGCCCAGACCCATATCGGGCTCGAGCTCGGCGATATCTTCCAGAGAGTAGCCGCGCGCTTTGAGCATGTCGTAGCTTTCATTGTAGGTATCCAGATTGATCAGGCTATTGCCCAAAAGCCGCCCGATCAGAAACTCCATGGAGAGGTAGTAAACCTTCTTCACATCACGCTTGCGGTATTCGTATTGAGTCCGCAGCCAACGCTCGATTAGCCGATCCCGCGAGGAAAGCGCCAGGGCATAGAATATATCCCAAGGCTCCACGGTGGTATTGTCTTTGATGAGAGAATACTCCAAGTGATTCAAAAATCGTGTCTTTATATCGTGCGGTGTCCCTGCCGTATCGTCCGAAAAGAACATCGAATCATAGTCATTGTTCGGTATAAAACCTTCTTTCATTGATTAAACCTCTATATTAGCACCCAATAAATGGGGTTTTCACACGATCAATATCAGGGGCAGTTGCTGTCAAGCAAAATCGATCAACACAAGGCTGAAGGGAGATACAGACTGTTCAAAATAGGGAAGCAGATTAGGCCGTTTCCAGTGTAGCCTTTGAGAAAAGCAGGTCGATAATTGGATTCGATGCGTCTTCCGTCGAGAATGCTGGATTCGATGCGTCTCGCGTCGAGAATGCTGGATTCGATGCGTCTCGCGTCGTGAATGCTGGATTCGATGCGTCTCGCGTCGAGAATGCTGGATTCGATGCGTCTTGCGTCGAGAATGCTGGATTCGATGCGTCTCGCGTCGAGTGAGAACTGCTTCTTTTAAAAAGGCCTGAGGCCTTACTGGATGCGGGACGCATCCAATCCTGTGGTGCCGTCCTGTAGTGCCGTCACACCCATTTCCTGACTTACAGAGTTCTTCCTGCATAGGATGCCGTGTAGATATCGTGGAGATAAGAGGATTTTTCCCTGCTATCTGCCCGTCATCTTCCCGACAACGGACAGGGGACAGCCCAAAGCGGCAGTATACTGGACGCGAGACGCATCCAATCCGGGGGCATTCTGAAGTCATTTGAGTTCTGATAGCCAGGATCCTCTCCAGATGAGACGACTTTGCACCCTAATAAGGAGAGGAAGCAGTTCTCAGGCAAAGATTTCCCTTTACTAAATTTGCTATTTGGAAAAACTGGCATATAAATGAGATTACTATAAAAATAAAAATAAGGATAGGAAAAGCATGGATACTATCAAACCTCTCGACAAGCTTAGAGTACGACGGGGGAAAGCCCTTTTGGGCGGTGGTGAAAAACGTATCAGCGAACAGCACGCCAAAGGCAAGCTGACTGCCAGAGAACGCATTGATCTCTTGGTGGATGCTGATAGCTTTGAAGAATTTGACCTCTTTGTGAGGCATCAATGCCAGAATTTTGGCATGGAAAAGTATGTGTATGACGGAGATGGCGTAGTCACAGGCTCCGCCACCATCAATGGTCGCGTGGTATACATCTTTTCACAAGACTTTACCGTATTTGGCGGCTCTCTGTCCAAGACCTATGCAGAGAAGATCTGCAAGATCATGGATATGGCGCTGAAAAACGGCTGCCCTCTGATCGGGATCAACGATTCCGGTGGAGCCCGCATTCAGGAAGGCATCGACGCATTGGCCGGTTATGCCGAAATCTTTTGGCGGAACGTGATGTCCAGCGGCGTGATTCCACAGATCTCAGCGATCTTGGGACCTTGCGCTGGTGGAGCGGTGTATTCCCCTGCCATCACAGACTTTGTGGTGATGGAAAGACACAATAGTTATATGTTCGTAACCGGGCCCAAAGTGCTCAAAACCGTGCTCAATGAAGACGTGACCACCGAAGAACTGGGTGGCGCCAAGATTCACGCCAGCAAAAGCGGAGTAGCACACTTTTTGGCCGATAGCGAAGAAGAAACGATGCTGCTGATCAAAAAGCTGCTATCCTATCTGCCCTCCAATAATATGGAAGACCCTCCTGTCTGCCCCAGCCCAGATCCCGTCACCCGGGCCTGCACAGAGCTCAATGACATCATCCCCGAAAACCCCAACAAACCCTATGACATCCTGGATGTGATCCATCCGATCGTGGATGATGGCGAGTTTTTGCAGGTGATGCGCAATTTTGCCCAGAATATCGTGGTCGGTTTTGGCCGGCTCAACGGTCACACTGTAGGCATGGTGGCAAATCAGCCCAGGTTTTTGGCAGGTGTTCTGGATATCGATGCTTCCGTCAAAGCGGCAAGATTTGTGCGCTTTTGCGATGCCTTCAATATCCCGCTGGTAGTCCTGGAAGACGTCCCCGGATTCCTTCCTGGCACGAATCAAGAGCACAACGGCATCATCCGCAACGGTGCCAAGCTGCTCTATGCCTTTGCCGAGGCCACTGTACCCAAGATCACAGTGATCCTGAGGAAAGCCTATGGCGGTGCCTATTGTGTGATGAACAGTCGTCACATGAGAGCAGACCTCGTCTATGCCTGGCCCACTGCTGAGATCGCAGTGATGGGAGCTCCCGGCGCGGTGGAAGTAATCTTCCGCAAAGAAGCCAAAGCCAGTGAGAACCCCAAACAGGTACTCAAAGATCGCGAAGCCGAATATCGCGAAGAATTCGCCAATCCATACCGCGCTGCCGAACGTGGCTTTGTAGATGATATTATCGAACCCGCTTTAACCCGTTTCCGCCTGGTGCGGGCTCTGGAAATGCTGGCCAACAAAAAAGACAGCATTCCTCCCCGCAAACACGGCAACATGCCATTATAAAGGCAAGCTAATGCGAAAGATAATTTGTCTTGCCCTCCTGATAATCCCCTTGCTGCTTCTGGCTCAGGAACCCGTAGCAACGTTAGCACCCGAAAATGGAGCTTTCAGGGTTCAGGCGATCCTGGATTCACTTACTCTGGTACGTGAGCAGGAAATCATATCTGAGTACGGTTTTACGGATACCAATACCCTGCTCTATGTGGCCGAGAAACTGGGCATTGAGGATCTTTACCGCTGGAAAGGCGCCTTAGGCCTGGAACCTGCCAATAAGGTGCTGGATACGATGACGCTCAGAAAGCTGGAGATTACTCCCTACCGGGCCCTGCTGGCTCAACAAAAGCTTCAGTATGGGTTCAATGAGATCAGCACAGTGTCTGAAATCGCCACTACCTTGAGTATCCCCATCAAAAAGCTCAAAGCTATGCTGGGCAATACCGATCCCCTGGACAAATCCTGGGATGATATGTCGATTCAGGCTCTGGGCATAGATCTGGAGACCATGAAAAGCACCAATGCAAAGTTCCTGCAACACATCATGCTCTATGGCTCATCGGTGACCCTGGTGGGCATGGTGGTGGTCTTTCTCGCGCTGGTTCTGACCAGCCTGATCATCAGCCAATTGGTGCATCTGAACCGTGGCAAAAAACAGGCGAGGACCATCAGTCTCTCCAGCGATGGAAAAGTGAAAAGCGTCCCCAAAGATCTGAGCCGAAACGTGATAGTGGCAGCCATCACAGCGCTGCACATGCATGAAAGAGATGTGGAAAGACGCCGCAAAATGGTGCTTACTTTTCGTAGAACCCCCATTAACCAATGGCGGGCCAGTGCCATCCTTTCCATGCCAAATTGTGAAATGAAGCCCTTAAGGAGAAAATAATGAAAACCTATAAATTGATCATCGATGGGGAGCGTTATGAAGCCAGCATCCTGGAATACAGCAGCTCCCATGCCAAAATCAACATTAATGGACACGACTATATCATCCAGATCGAGCAAGATCCATCCAGTAGAGTGCCCAAACTCGAGAGACAGGAACAGGACGTGCCCACGGCTCCTTCCCTTTCCAGTAAGGTAGATCTGGGTTCTGGAGAAGTACGGGCTCCGCTGCCTGGCGTGATCATCTCCATCCCCGTCAAAGAAGGCGATCTGGTGAAAAAAGGACAAGCGATACTCATCATCGAAGCCATGAAAATGGAATCCGAAATCGCCGCTCCCGAAGAAGCCAGAATTGCCAAAATTATAGTCAAAGAACGCTCTTTAGTGCAGGAAGGCGATGTGCTGATGGTGCTGGAAGCGCTCGAGCAAAAAGAGCCTCAAAAACAGGCTCGCAAAGCTCCGAAACAGCCCAGCATCCAGACCGCTCCACCTGCTGCTGCACCAGTCATACATAGCAGCGACAAGATCCTGCGGGCACCGCTGCCGGGCACCATCATCGATGTCTCGGTGAAAGTGGGACAAATGGTTCATGACGGTGATGTCGCCCTCATCCTGGAAGCCATGAAGATGGAGAGTGACATCCACTTTGAAGCCAAAGGAAAAGTGAAGACAATCCATGTAAACAGAGGAGATATCGTTCAGGAAGGTGATCCTTTGATCGAGTTGGAGGGCTAAAGCATGCAAGAACTCATGCAATTCATTCAAACAACCGGTTTCCTGAACGTAGCCTGGGGCAATCTGGCAATGATGCTGGCGGGTGCCTTCTTCGTCTATCTGGGTATCAGCAAAGGATTTGAACCCCTGCTCCTGGTCCCCATCGGCTTTGGTATGATCGTGGGAAACATCCCCGGCGTAGCAGCCCAGGGTCTGGGAGTGGCCACAGAAGGCTCTGTGCTCAATTACCTGTATTTTGGAGTGAGCAAGGGTGTGTACCCTTCGCTGATCTTCCTGGGTGTGGGGGCCATGACGGACTTTTCCACCCTGATTGCCAATCCGCGTCTGATCCTTTTGGGAGCAGCCGCACAGTTTGGCATATTCGCTACATTCATGGGCTCTCTGCTTTTGGGATTCAACATCCTGGAAGCTGCCTCCATCGGTATCATCGGTGGCGCAGATGGCCCCACTTCGATCTTTCTGGCCTCCAAACTGGCTCCGCACCTCTTGGGCTCCATAGCCCTGGCAGCCTACTCCTACATGGCGCTGGTGCCGGTGATTCAACCGCCCATCATGCGGATGCTCACCACCAAGAAAGAACGCGTGATCAAGATGAAACCCCTGCGCGTGGTGTCCCAAAAAGAAAAGATCGTCTTCCCCATCGTCGCCTTTATCGTTACTTCCTTTATCGCGCCGGGCTCGGCAATACTTCTGGCCATGCTGTTTTTGGGCAATCTGCTCAAGGAAAGCGGGGTTACAGAACGCCTGGCCGGCACCGCTAGAACCGCTCTGATCGATATCGTTACGGTTTTGATCGGACTCACAGTAGGCGCCAAAACCACGGCGGATGTTTTCCTTACGCCGTCCACGATCAAGATCTTCATCCTGGGAGCAGCATCATTCTGCGTGGCCACCGCCACCGGAGTGCTCTTTGCCAAGTTGATGAATCTCTTCAGCAAAAACAAGATCAACCCCTTGATCGGTGCGGCAGGTGTATCTGCGGTGCCGGCAGCTGCACGTGTGGTGCAAGTGGTAGGGCAGCAATATGATAAGTCAAACTATCTCTTGATGCACGCCATGGGTCCAAACGTAGCCGGAGTGGTTGGTTCAGCCGTGGCAGCAGGTGTACTGCTGGGTATCTTCGGTTCTTGATAATCTACTGCGCTGCCAGCTAAATAGAGCAGCCGCTAATAGTTAAATAGTTCCCTGGGGAAAGTCTGAGATCAGGCTTTCCCCTTTTGTGTATGCCACAATAACACACAAAAACCTGAAACTAAGCACTTCGTAAGCATCGTAACGCTGTCTTCAGAACTTGTAAAAAATAGTCACACGGATTGTGTGGATCAAAGGGATTAACACGAATAAAGAAAATAGTAGCAATCACATAGAAATTTCTGCTTTTTTTAGGTCTAAACAGGTAAAAATAGCCATGAAATACCTTGTTGTATCCATTGCCTCCCTTCTCTTCTGACAATCTGTGTGATCTGTGAGATCTGTGAGAGACTTTTTTACAAACTCTTCAGACGACGCGTCGAGCAGGCTTCTGCCGGCCGATCTGCTGTTCAATCTAACGAGCGCTCTAAGCTCGTTTTTTCAGATAGAATTGGCGTAACATTCACAGCCCGAGTCCTGTAGAGACGATATTTCAGATAGCTGTCCAACAATAAAATACCCTATAGAATGACGTAGGCATGGCAGTTCAGATAGCAGCAGTCCGGCAGGACGAAAGGCGAATGCCTATAGCCCAGCAGGTGACTGCTGGGGTGCCCGGAGATGGCTCCCCGAGTCCGGAGCGTAGCGCAGGACGACACCTGATCCTTCAACAAAGAATCCGTCAAATCCGTGTGACTATTCGTTTGTTTGAGTCTAGCACCAACAACTGGACGCGAGACGCATCCAATCCTGCAATCCTGCAAACGGGACGGTTGCAATCCAGCAGATCACCAAATTGCATCCACTGGCCAATATGCTCTTTATCCGTGTAAATCCGTCAAATCTGTAAAATCCGTGTGACTATTCTTTTTTGGGACACGCGCACCAGCTCAAGCTGATGCACGCACCGTCTAAAGACAGCGTTACGATAGCATTACTTAGCTTCCGGACTATCTTCCTCGAAGGGATTGAGCAGAATCCGGCCGCAATTTTCGCAATAAACGACCTTTTCGCGCAATTGGAGTTCGATCCGCATTTGCTGCCGGATCACAAAACCGCAACCACCGCAGGAACCGTCATGGGTGTATGCCAGGGCCTGATTCCCTTTGTTCTTGATCATATTGCCATAGCGTTTGATCAAGGCCACAGGCAGCGTCACAGCGAGCTTATTGCGCTCTGCCCGGGTGCTTTCCACCTTCTCTTCCAGGGTCTCGATCTGGGCTTTGAGATCGCCCTCTTTGGCCTTTTTATTGGCTTCAGCTTCAGCCAGAGCATTTTTATATCCCACAATGCGGGCTTTGACTTCGGTTTCGGCATCCATCAGGACGAGGAGTTGGGATTCAATCTCCGAAATCTTGTCCTTAAGATAGGCTATTTCGCTGTTTAAAGCTTTATACTCTTTGTTGGTTTTGATCGCAGATAGCTGATTGCCATACTTTTGGATCTGTTCTTGATGAGTCTTGATCTCACCTTCCTGAGCGCGCTGTTGCTTATTGATCTCTGCCTTTTCGGTCTCGCCGGCCAGCAGATCGATGGTAGCTTGCTCCACCCTTTCGTTGATCTCGTTCAATTGCTTTGGCAATACCTCTTGTAAGACGCGATATTGCCCTATCTTATCATCCAATTTCTGCATTGCTGCCAGGACATTAAGTTGTTCTTTCATATTCTACTCCTTGAATAGCAAACTGATATCCAGTGATTTATATGAGTGGGTAAGTGCTCCACTGGAAATGAAGTGCACTCCCGTTTTTGCATAAGTCAGGATGTTTTCCTCGTTGATTCCACCGGAAACTTCGAGTTCCACCTTGTTTTTGAAAGCCTTTACAGAGGCCCGGATCTCTTTCAAACTCATGTTGTCCAGCATCACGCGATCCACTTTCGCAGCCACAGCTTCGGCCAATTCTTCTTGATTGGTTACTTCCACCTCGATTTTATAAGTGGCGTTTTGGCTCTTGATCTTGGCCACGGCTTTCGTGATGCCGCCGGCAGCGCGCAGATGATTTTCCTTCAGCATGATCATATCAAAAAGTCCGTGCCGGTGGTTATATCCGCCACCCACCCGAACCGAGTATTTTTCCAATTCGCGCAAGAGCGGAGTGGTTTTGCGGGTATCTAAGAGGCGGGCTTTGGTCCCGGAAATCTTATCGACCATGCGTCTGGTGACTGTGGCCACGCCGGACATGCGCTGCAAGAAATTCAAAGCTGTACGCTCGCCTTGCAGGATGCTGGCAGGACGCCCTTCCACCCGCAGGATCTCGTCCTGGGGCATTACTTTGTCGCCATCTTTGCGATACAGAGTGATCTTGAGCTCGGGGTCCACAGCCTTAAATACCTGCACTGCCACATCGATCCCGGCCAAAATGCCCTCGGCCTTGGCAATCATATAAGCTGTGCTCAGCATGGGCTCCAGATCCAGATAGCGGGTGGTAATATCTCCAGAACCCAGGTCTTCTTCTAAACTTTTGCGAATAATCTCATCTAATTGCACACTTCCTCCAAAGCACAAAAAAAAGCATTTGCGTTCTGCAAATGCTTAAGCTTTATCGTCTTATCATTACTGGTCGAATTTATCTTTTGTCGTACACGCATATTTTTTATCAATACCTCTTTAGATTCCCATGATTTTCTATGTGGTGTTTTTGTCAAGAAAAAAGGGGAGGACAATGGAGAATTGAAAATTGAAAATTGAGAATTTGTCGTAGCGCAGGAGAGATTCGGAGCTTTCAGGTTTTGAGGTTTTGAGGTTTTCAAGTCATGGCGGGAGTAAAGGCTGTGGTAGAGGAAGTTTAGGAGCAGACAGAGTCCCAGCAGGACAAGATTTCAGATAGAATCCAGCAAGTAAACACCCAAACGAGTGCTGTAAGCACGGTATTTCAGATAGCCATGATGCTCAAAAGGCCGTCTAAGTGCTGTAGGCACGGTATTTTAGATAGCAAACGACAGCCACACAAGGGATTGAGTCCCGTGGGGACGGCATTTTAGATAAGACCGGTACGAGGACTTTTTTGAAGGAAACACCAACCAGCGAATACCAATATGAATACGGAATCCGAATGTCTACCTTGATACTTGAACTTGTCTTGAGCGGAGCTTCTACACGAGATGACTCGAGCACTCGAGTCATCTCGTGTTAAAAATGAATCAAAAGCGCGTCCGGCAAACAGGGATGGCAAGTGCCGGAAGCCTCCCTAATATCTGCGGCATCTGCGGCATCTGCGCGCCTGTCGTGCTTATGCAGAGACCTCTTCAGGCCCCATCGATTATTTAAGATCGCTGGCTATCAGCCGGATCTCTTCCCAAATATCTTCCTGACGTTCCTGACCATCTTGATCGCGCACTATTCCTGTGCCCAGGGCTAAGAATTTGACCAGACCTTTGCTGGAGTAATAGTCAAAAAGCTCATAATCATTAAATCTGGAATCCCAATTCACGTGACTGCGTTTTACATGACATTTGAACGAGCCGATATCCGTAACCACGGTTTCGGGATCTTGGATCACGTAGTGCACTTCCGACCAGTGGTCATCCTCTGGCTGCATCCAGGTGGCTCCCACTTCAGGATTTTTGGGGATCAAGAGATGAGGGTGCCTGAACCAAGGGCTATCGCCATCTTGGGAAGCTTTTTTGCCGCCAGAAAACATGGGCATTATCGCCCTATTTCCCTTTAATTCAAAGACACCTGGATTCCCTCCCAAGCTACACAGGCCTTCAGGCAGATTGGCTAAATATTGATCGTAAAAATACGATTCGCCTTCATAGATTTCTTCAAAACGCATGCGATAGCACTCTTGCCCACTGGGAGAAATCAGAATAGAATCTATCGATGCCTTGATGATACCTACAAAGGGGGGCAAATCGTGATCTTGCTCATAAAGCGTGCGCTGATAAGTCCAGGAATTGCCGATCTTCAGAGGGTAGCTGTAAGAATTGTCGTCTTTGCTTTTGCTGCAGGCGCAGATAAAAAGCAGCATTGTGATGACAAACAGGGCTAATACTTTAGGTCTCATAATATTCTCCTTTAGTCTTTGGTATATTTTCTGAACATCAGGGAAGCTGTCAAGGATTATTTGGTTTCTGCCGCTCATTTTTCAAGCCCGAAATTCACGCCAAAGAAAAGCGGGACGCCGAAGCATCCCGCAGATTGTTTAGGTATTATTATTTATTGTATGGCAATCACTTTGAAGAACTTCTTGGCTGGAGTGGCGGGAATACCATAACTGGTATTGTTGGTAGTCCCTTCCAGGGTAAAGGTTCCATAGGGATCGTCTGAGGATTCTATGCGGTAGCTGCTGGCGCCGGTGATGGCGGTCCAGGTGAGTTCTACGTTGTTGCCGGTGTGGACGATGGTGACCACGGGGGTATCCAGTGCTCCACCAGGAGTGAATACGTGACTGCCCAGGTCGCTATGATGTCCCACGGGCATTACGATCCATTCGCTATCGTCTTCATCGGTGCCAAATTGAACAGCCCAATCTGTATTGCCTTGGGCAACGGTGGATTTACGGATGAGAGTGTGATCCACTGTAGCATTGGGTATTCCGGCCACGGGCCAGCCTGTGCCAGGATCGACACCGATCTGTCCAAAGACATCGAGGAGGGTGGGAGGATTGATGCAGCGCAGGGCCAGGGCATCATCACCGTTGAAATATGTGATGGTGGAGGTGATATCGGCAACAGCCAGGATTTCTGCAGCGGCAGATTCATTAGCTATTACATACACGTCCCCCGCAGCAAGGATGCCTGTAAGAGCCAGTGTATTATTTGGTGTTGAAGCGCCATTGCTGTAGAGTTCCACTTTGTAGCGGCTAAGGTCCACGGGAGATCCCGAGGCATTGAAGATCTCGATCGCTTTGTTGTTGCTAAGGCCTTCAATGTATTCACTGAAGAAGAGATTTTCCACTGGGCCGACGGGTACACCTATGGTTCCCGAAACGGTGATGCTTACTGGACTCGCATTGGCATGGACGTGATCAATATCGACATTATTGTGTGTGCCTACCGCTATGCCATTAAGACGCACGTAGATGAGGCCATTATAGCTGGAAGCAACGTTTATGCTGGCTGCCCAGCCTGTGCTGCCATTCTGAGAGAGCTCATAAGGCGCGCCAGCGGTGATGACGATATCTGAATTGAGTCCAGTGCTGCTGAAGCTGTAGCTTTGCGAGGCAGAGGGTGTTCCCAGTTCCTGATAGAAAGCGGTCATGTTGCTGGTTACCGTAATCACGCCTGAAGGAGCCAGGGTTTCGCCATCCACGCGGAAGTTGACACTTGCGGCGCCAACGCTGCTGTGGACGATATCGCCCCCGTGTTCTCCTATTACTTCGCTATTGATGCGCACGTAAATAGAACCATTGAATGAAGGAGCCAGCGTAAGGGTGGAAGTGAAGGGGCCTGCGGAGTCTGTAGAAATTTCGAAATGTAGGGGAGCCGTAACTTCGATGTCTTCGGTGAGGTCTTGACCGATCAAGCTGTACTCGCCAAATTCCTCGGAAGGCAGGCCGGCGGTGTTGAACAGAGGATCGATCGTGCCAGTTACCAGAATCTGAGGATTCAGAACTTGCGGCCAGTTGCCGGTTACGGATTCGAGGAGATTATTCATCACATCGCGGACTTCAATGCGAGTGATGGCGGTGCCAGTTTCTACCCAGACGGTGAAAGCGCCATCGGTGAGACCGGTGGAAGCTGCTGAGATCAAGGTATTTGCGGCATCATAGGCCAGGACTACATGTTTTACGCTGAAATCATTCCAGGTGATAAAGTTTACCTGAGATTTCAGGATCGGTACGCCAGTGACGATGGCGGTAGCTGTAGGCAAAGCGGCGGTTTGGTAGTTGGTCGTATAGCCTGTGCCTAAACGGTCACGATAGCTGGCCACGATAGTGTTGTTATTTCCTCTTTGGAAAGGAATCCACCAGCTTACGCTGCTGCTGGGAGTGCCGGGAACATTGGGGCCTGCGCCATAACTGGAGGTGTTGCTCCATTCACTGGTTATGGCATTCCAAGGATTGTATTGGTTACTGCCATTATACAAGCGATATCGGGCATCATCCGAAGAATAATTCTCCACCTTCACCAATACTGCACTCTCGTGCGTGGCATCAGCAAGGCTGATCTGAGTGGGGCGCAGGAGCACGGCAGCAGAGGGAGCTGTGGACACAGCCACGGTTCCAGTTACGGCCATATTCTGAGTAACGGCACCGCTGCTGTGGCTGATATTGCCAGAGAAAGTGCCTAATGCAGCACCGGTAAGGCGTACATAAACATCTGTAGGTGCTACGGTTCCGCTTACATGGTTGAGCTGCAAAGTGCTGGTGTAAGTTCCGGCTGGGGTCAATGAGAGTTCAAAGCCGGCCGGAGCGGTAATCGCGATGTTTGCCGTCAGGTAAACACCTTCCACACTGTAATGTTGCACGGCGGAAGGACTGCCAGGAGTGGTAGTGAACGCGTTCAAAGTACCGCTGAGGCTAATGGTGGGGGTGGGGGCAATTACGGTTCCGCTTACGGGCAGATTCACCGCTGTGGCACCAGTGCTGGTGTGGGCGATATTGCCGCTGAAAGTTCCTGCACTTGCGCCGCTGAGGCGAACGTAGATGCTGCCACTGAAAGTACTGGCTACAGACTTGGTCTGAGCAAAGGCAATGTCATCTGTGGAAACCTGGAATCCAGCCGGTGCGGTGATAGTGATGTTGCCGGTCAGACTTGCGCCGGAAAGGCTGTAGCTTTGTGAAGCGGAAGGAGTGCCGGTAAAGGTGGTGAAATCGGTGAAAGTGCCAGTAGCATAAATGGTGGGGGTACTCGCACCAGTATAATCGGTCAGCAAGATATCATCGATATTCAAACGCTTGTCTCGGCTGCCTCCGGTGTCTGCCACCAGGCTGATCTTGATGCGCACGTTCCCAGCGACATTGACCACTTCAGAGAAAGTCTGCACAGTGGTGGTAGCGGTGAAGGCTGATCCAATCTGATTCCAGGTGGCACCAGCATCGCTGCTGTATTCAGCTTTCCAGGCTACTTGGGCATCGGTGCCATAACTGCGATAGGGGAAGCTGAGGGTACCAAGACCACCGGTTTTGTCAGCCAGCATGGTCATGGAAGAAGTTGCTTTCCCGCTAAAACGTGCGGATCTTATTCCATTGAGGAAATCCGTGGTGGAAGTAGCAATCAAGGCCTCGGTCATATCCCAATCAAGGCCGCTAAGATTTACCGTACCAGTGGCATAACTGGTCTTTACCTCACCAGCGCCGTCAAAATCGACCAAATAGCCGGTTGTGGGTGTTGATGAAGTGACGGTGCCGCTGAGAGTTACGGATATGGGAATTGCTGTTCCGGCTGTGATGTTGATGGTTTCGCCATTGTAAACTCCGACGCTGAGGCCGGCTATAAGACGTGTATATACTGTGGTCGGGGCCACTGTGCCCGCGACATGATTTACGGTAAGGCTGCTGCCAAAGCCACTACCGCTAGCAAGAGATATCTGATAATTCGTTGGAGCGATGAGACTCACATTGCCGTCCAGAGCGCTGCCGCTGAGGCTGAAGCTCTGTTCTGCGGAAGGGCCACTGCCTTCTACATAGCTGAGGCCAGTGAGAGTAACTGGGGTTACTGTAAGCAGAGGCATAGGTGTAGACGGCATCCCTTTGATGCTGATGTCGTCGATGCCGATACCAACAGTGTTGCTGGTTCCTGCTACAGAAAACTTGATCTTCACCTGAGTGCCATTGTAGGCGCTCAAGTCAAATTGTGCCATGTTTACCAATGAGTTTGTAGTAGGAGTTCTGGTCCCTAAGACAGTCCAGCTTGCTCCATTGTTAATGGAAATTGATACGGTGACTTCGTTTTCAACTGCGTTTGTGCCGCCATAGGTTCTGGCTTTGAAATCCAGAGTTTCAGCGCTGAAAGCAGTAAAATCCATGGCTGGACTGATGGTATTGGCATTAGCGACCAGCAATTGCAAATAGGTGGTACCGGCTACATCCGTATCGGTCCACGTTGGGAACCCGGCTACATCTGTGCGCACGGGGATGATGTTAACCTGCGCCCAGGCAAAACCTAGACTGAGCACGAGGCTAAAGATTAAAATCCATTTTCTAAGCATGGCATTCTCCTTGCTTTTTCTTAGTTGTTATAAGCTCATGGGGCTGTCTTGCCCCGTTATCAAAAGATTCAAATAATCTGTGTGTAACACTCTATATGCCTTTCTTGCAGCGGGTACTACTGGCGCAGCAAGAGCGATATTCACTAAATACAGTACATGGGAAGGCCGATAATCCGTCAACTGATTTCTTCTCCTTTGCAGCACAGGTAAAAGAGTAGTACGCGTCACAGGCTTCGGCTACTACGCTCTCTTAAGCATAGTCGATATATCTCCACAAACAAAAAAATACCTTGGCGAGCCCGGAATTCAAATCCAGAACTTTCTCTACTCAATGTAGCTGGCTGTTGCGGGGTAAACTACAGCAGTTTGGACACAGAATCTTCCGCAAGAACGGCGTCTTGCGCTACAACAAGGCTCTGTGCCCAAACTAAAAAGCGGGACGCCGAAGCATCCCGCAGATTATTGATTTACTATTATTTAGGGTAGGGCGATCACGCGGAAGAACTTCTTGGCGGGGGTAGCAGGAATGGGATAAGTAGTATCACTTGTAATGCCTACCAAGCTGAAGTTGATTGCGTAGGGATCATCTGAGGATTCCACACGGTAGCTATTGGCACCAGTGATGGCAGTCCAGTTCAGTTCTACGTTAGCACCATTAAGAACGATGGTGACCACAGGGGTGTCCAGATCGTCACCGGAATTGAAACTGTGTGTACCCAGATCGCTGAAATAATTCACGGGCATCACAATCCATTCGCTGTCATCTGTATTAGTACCGGCAGAGCTGGCCCAGTTTGTATTGCCTTGGATTACTGAGGGTTTGCGGATCAGGGTATGATCTTTGGTAGCAGTTGCTACTCCAGCCACAGGCCATCCAGCACCTGGATCTACACCCTGTACCCCGATGACATCAATCAGCGTGCTGCCATAGAACAGGCCGATCGCATCATTTCCATTGTGGTTGAGACTGGTAGAAGTTTGATCTGCAAGGGCCAAAATCGCGGCACTTGCGCCGGAATTTGCCAATACATACACTCCATGATTGGCCAGAGTTCCAGTCAAGGCAATGCCCGTAGTACTCCAAGCACCGCCATTTGTTGCTAACTTCACAGAGAATTGACTGAGATCAATCTCCGCACCGGAGGCGTTGAAGATTTCGATGGCTTTGTCGTTGCCGACGTTGCCTTCGATGTATTCACTGATGAATAATTCCGGTGCGATCACCGCTTCTGTCACGCTGCCACTGCAGGAGACGCTCTTATTGGGACTTACGCCAGGGCTGGCAATCACGATCTGTTCGTTAGCATAGTCACCGACGGCCAGATTGACTTTGAGGCGGA
>Ga0265295_1001834_pt1 | contig 36099 bp, 31 predicted proteins | sample Munlansysbiofilm_FD_192503 | JGI IMG/M metagenome (GOLD analysis project Ga0265295, IMG submission 192503) | Leachate microbial communities from a municipal landfill in Southern Ontario, Canada - Methane capture system biofilm | ecosystem: Engineered > Solid waste > Landfill > Unclassified ... | reverse complement strand
AAGGCCTTAATAACAAAATCAAAACCATGAAACGGCAGGCCTATGGGTTCCGTGACATGGAATACTTCAAGCTCAGACTCTACAACCTACACAACTCCGGGTACGCATTTGCCGGATGAACCAAAAAACATCATACCGAGAACCTGTTGCCCGGTTTAAAGCACAAAGGCAAAGGGAACGGGGCGATTGCGGACAAATCAAGGGAACGCGAGCTATCAGGTGTTCGCAACAACCTGTACCAAATATCGTAACGCTCTGAAATATGGAACAATTAAAAGATGATGGGAAAAAATAAAAAAATAACCGCACGACTTGACAAAGAAAGTTTTTTGTGTGCTTAATATCATATGAAAAAAAGCCATTAAATCCTGGGACTAGCTCGCTTGGTTTGAAAGGATGCGGGAGAGTTGGTGAGGGGAGATGTTGCGAATTGCATAACCAGGTAATTTTGCTGTATAAAAATAAGAAAGAACGGGAGTTTGTAGCTCGCTCCCGTTACATGGGTTAATTTTGAGACGAAAAAAATAAATCGTGCATTTTAATGTAGTTAGCGAAGATGATGTATTTATTAATATGATTATACTAAATTAATTGCCAATAATGAATTTCTATAAGATAACCAAAAAGGAGAAGTTGATCACCGGTATAGATATAGGATCGCATGCAATAAAAGTATGCCAGCTTAAAAAAGTGGGTGATAACTTCAAGATTGAATCGGTTGGATCTGCTGCGCTGCCCTCTGGAGCTGTGGAAGATGGGGTGTTGCAGGAACCATCAGAGGTGAGTAAGGTCCTCTCTTTGTTGATGAAAAATCTTAAAATAAAAAATAAAAAAATAGGGATATCGATATCGGGTTATTCTGTCATTGTAAAGAAGATTAATCTTGAACAAATGTCGGATGATGAGCTTGCAGATTACATTAAATCAGAGGCCGAGCAATATATCCCTTTCGATATTGATGATGTCTACATTGATTTCCAAAAACTGCCGCAGAGAAAGGAGGTTGCTGATCGGTGTGATGTGATGCTGGTCGCCGCAAAAAAAGAAGTTGTCAACGATTATCTTGAGATGCTAAGCGGGTTAAGATTGAATACCGTGCTAGTTGATGTTGATGGTTTCGCTTTAGAAAATATCTGGGAAACAGTTGAGTCGCGATCGGAAAATGTTGCTTTGGTCGATGTTGGCGCATCGAAGATGAATATTAACATCATCTCGGGAGGGGTGTCCGTCCTGGCCAGGGATGTGGCTGTCGGAAGCGAACAACTGACCGATCAGATCATGAGCGCCATTGGTGTCGAGTATAAGGATGCTGAAAATATTAAACTTGGCATCGCGTCATCCGGTGAGCATCGGGCGATTGTAGAGAATATTTTTAACAAAACATGCACACAATGGATCCTTGAGATAAAGAAAGCTATTGATCTGTATCAGGCGAATAATCCGGACAAACCATTGCAATCCATTATTCTGAGTGGTGGCGGCTCAAAAGTAAATGGATTCAAAGAATATCTAATTCGTGAAACAGGTATGGAGGTCGTTGCTTTTAATCCTTTTGATAGAATGAATTATGACAAAAGTAAATTAGATGAGCATTATATTCTTGGAATAGCTCCTGAAATGGCAATTGCGACAGGACTTGCAATTAGATCAGCATCTTTTTAACTATGATTAAAATCAATCTTCTGCCAGTTCGTGATATTGTACGACGCAAGAAATATTTTTGGCAAATCATTGCGGCTTCATTTTTTATTGGTTGCATTGTATGTGCATTCATTTTTGTTGAATTCTATCAGTTGAATTCAATAAATAAAATAAAAAACGAAATTGCTAGAATTGAATCGGAAAAAAAACAGTTTGCCAAAACCCTATCTGAAATAAAGAAGATAGAGGAAGAGAAAGCCATTTTATTGAAAAGAACTGATGTTATAAATCAATTAAAGCAATCATCATCGCTTACTGTACACGTTCTGGATGAAATAGCAACCTTAACGCCATCAAATAGAATGTGGCTAAAAAGTCTTTCGCAGAATGGTAATCAACTTGCGCTGACAGGTATGGCACTCGATGATCAAACAATAGCCAGGTATATGGATGACTTGGAGGCATCGCATTATATTCAAAACGTCCGTTTGGCAAGCTCCTCTCTGGAGATCGTTGCTGAAAGGAGCTTGAAAGCTTTCTCAATTACGGCGAATGTTGATATGCCCAAAATGTAAAAAAGCAATTTATATTTCTGCGTTAGGTTGATTATATGATGTATAGTCCTAAAAAGACAAAGATTGATCTTTTCTTAGATGAACAATATTCGAAGATAAGCACCCGTAACAAGCTGCTGGCAGTGGCATTGCTTACGTTGCTGTTAACGGGATTGTTTTATATCGTCTTTTACCAACCCAATCATGAAGAACTCGGTAGATTGGCACAGCAAGCATCAACAGGCAATGAAGAGTTACGAAAGGTAAGAAAAGCGGCGAGGGATTTGCCTGTGCACCAAAAGGCTTTGGAAGATGCACGGATACAATTTGAAACCACTTCGGCGCTGTTGCCAAAAAGTCAAGAGATACCAAATTTATTAAGAAATATATCTGATCTCGGAAGAAATTCTGGACTTGATTTTATTTCTTTTACACCAGGCCAAGAGGCGCCAAAAGATTTTTATGCAGAAATTCCTATTGATATCAAAATTAAAGGGCCGTACCATAATCTCGGCCTTTTTCTCGATAGAGTAAGTAAATTAGAAAGAATAGTTACTGTCAATAATATAAAAACTGAGAAAGTTGACCAGGAAAGTAATGAAATGGTATTGAGTTCGAGTTGTAAGCTCATAACGTATAGATTTACTAATGTTACAATCGAAAACAAAAAGAAATAGAACGTGATATAACTATAAGCCAATTATTATTGTAGCGATTGAGAATGAATAACGCCGTAAGATATTTGGTATTATGCCTAACAGTAGCCATGTACTTTGCATCTGATAACTGTTCAGCGCAAGGATTGGCAGATCAGAGCGATGATAGTCTGAGGCAACAGTTGGAAAACGAGAGATATGAGTATAAAGCCGAAGGGCGCTCTGATCCTTTCAAACCTTTTGTTACTCCTAAGTCTACCTCTTCCGCTCTTCCCGACCCGAACGAGATTGTTGAAGAAAAAACCGAATATTCAGGAATGCAATTATTTGAGCCCGGTCAGCTTGCTCTGGTTGGGATAATGATGACTTCAAGTGAACCTATTGCAATGGTCGAAGATCAGACAAAGAAAGGATACATGTTAAAAATCGGAGAGTTGGTAGGGAAGCGAGGTGTGGTGACTTCGATTGACGAGCACCAGGTTGTCATTACAGAAACTGCTCGTACCCGCTCCGGACAAGAGATGAAGAGTACCGTTATCATGAAGATGAAACATGAGGGAGATAAATGATGAGGGCGCAACTTGTCTCAAACGTTATAAAATCAACTGTATCGATGCTGACCGGCATATTATGTCTTTTGATATCATCCCTTGTCAATATTGCGATTGCTGATGGTTCGATGCAAGTAAAATCAGTTAATGTTAGTAATATCGATAGAGCTGTTGAAATCAAAATTAATGGAGAAAATATTGGTGCATCGACCGTTTATGAGTTGCCTAATCCTGAAAGGATAATCGTTGACCTTGCCAATGCTGCTTTGTCCAATAATTTTACAAGTCAAATTAACGCTGACGGCATTACTTTACAGACGAAGCACCTTGCTGACAGTAAACCAACCATTCTTAGATTCGAGTTCTATTTGCCTGAAAAGATTGATTTTGAAACAAGAAAAAATGACAATGAAATAAGAGTGTTGCTTAAGCGGGGTGGAGGCGCGACAAGCCAATCTCCGGCTGCTTCGACGCCGAGCGATACGATGGGCGTGTATTCGGAACGTGCTGGGAGCGGCAAGGGAGGGGGCGATTCAAAAGGGCAGCGAACAGGAGATAAGATCGGTTCGGTGATAGGTGCTGCCAAAAATATTGAGAGCCAACTGCCTGAAATCAACCCTCTTGATTCCAGAGTCTCGCCTAAAACAAAGGCGCAACAAATGGAGGATGCGTTTAATTTTTCTGGATATAATAAAGAGAGGATTACTGTAGAGTTTCAAAAAATGGACCTCCATAATGTCTTCAATTTTTTAAGACAAGTGAGCGGAGTGAATATCGTTGTCGATGAATCGGTACAGGGTTCGCTTACATTGGTGCTCGACGATGTGCCTTGGGATTTTGCTCTTGACATTATCTTGAATTTAAAAGATCTGGAAAAAGAAGAGCGGTTCAATACGTTGGTGATTTATCCGAAGAAAAAAGAATTTAAATGGCCTGATAAGAGTCAGGATAACCTCAGTTTTCAGGCTGATGCCAAAGTTGTTGAGCGTGAGTCACTGACTATTAAACAGCAGGCTGGACAGTCCTTTGAGCATCCTGAAGCCAGGCAGGAGATAAATAAGGGCAAGGAAGCTGAAAAGAATGAGAACTACGAACTTGCTGTTTCGTTTTATGAGCGTGCATACGAAAAATGGCCGTCAAATAGCAATTTGTCGAATAAAATTGCATCTATTTATTTGGTATATTTGAAACAATATGCAAAATCACTTTATTATTCAAATCTTTCATTAAAGCATGACAAAAATAATAGTAGATCGTTGGTGCTAGCTGCTATTTCGTCTGCCAATATGCAGGACAATGAGAAGGCTATTGGTTATTTTGATAAATGTACAAAAGTTAAGACACCCCTTAAAGAGGCGCTGCTGAGCTATTCTTCATTCTGTGAGGATACTCATGATTACAATTGTGCGATATCTAATCTGGAAAGATATAATTTATTTTATGGTGAAGATATGGATTCCTTGGTTAATGCCGCTCGGGTTTATGATAAAATGGGGCAGGGGCATAAGGCTGTTGAAAAATATAATAAATTACTCATCTCCGGTTATCGAATTCCGCCGGATTTAGAGAAGTACGTGAGAAGCCGCGTGACTGTTAATTAATAAAGCCTGTCCGATCATTGCATATAGAGGGTGAGGGGCGTTAATGATGAAACTTGTTAGCATTGTTGTTTCTTTTATTTTTTTGGTTTGCTCGTTTACTGTCGGGTTGTATGGATGTGCGCAAAATAAGCCGCCTCGTGATCTCCCGAAAGCTATGGATTCAGCGAGTGGCAAGGAGAGTGCCCTTGCTGCCTCCTCGTTGTCCAAGCCTGTGCAACTCCCGGTTCGGTACCAGTCTTCAGAATTTGTTGTCCCAAAGGATACGCTGGACGAAAGCTTAGGAAGCGGTGGGGCTGGTGAATATCAGATCAAGGTCGGGGCGACCATCCGTTCTACTAATGGGCCCCAGCCCTTGTGGGATGTCATGAAACGCTTGGCCAATCTTAAAGGTATGACCGTGAGTTGGGCAAGTGATGTCGATCAAAATGTTCTGGTTGATGTTGATATCGCAGCGACAGACAATTTTTACGATGCGGTAGCGAATTTATTGCGGCAAGCGGATTATTTCCATGAAATGAACGGCAGGAATATCGTCATACGTAACAAAACGACGAAAGTATTTAAAATGTCAGTACCTTTCATGCAAGGAGCGTATACATCGACTGTAGGTGGCAATTTTCTTTCTAACAAAGATGCTGCTTCGGGCACTGAAGGATCAGTGAAGATAGCAAGTGCTGATAATAAATTTAATGTATGGGAAAATATTGAAACCAATTTGAAAAGTATTTTGCAAACTTCTTCGGTTGAACGAAAAGATATAGTAAACGTTTCGCCTTCATCGAATAGTCAAAACTCAGATAGTGGGAATGCCACAGGAAAGGATCAGGCAGAAAGTGGTCCCGAGGCGACTGCGTCGGCTTCTCATCCTTCTGCTCGCTATTCAGCAAAAGATGAGCCATCGTTTGTTATCGATAAAAGTGTGGGTTTGATAACAGTTACTGCTAAACCAGCTCTCTTGAATACAGTTGAAAAGTATCTTGATAATTTAAAAAAGCATTTATTTCAACAGGTTAATATAGAGGCAAAAATAGTTGAAGTCTTTCTTCAGGACAATTCAAAAATAGGGATCGATTGGAGTGCTGTATTCAAAGACCATCCATTGCAAGGAACCGTACAATTTGGCAGTAATGGGCAGGTCTATCCCCACGTTCCCGGTAATTCAAATTATGCTAATACATTTGTAAGTAGAGTTGATATTAGTACATTTGATTTTTCTGTGTTGATTAACGCATTGAATGAACAAGGTGACTCTCATGTGCTTGCTAACCCTAAAATCACCGTATTAAATGGTCAGCCAGCTATTATTAGTGTCGGAAAAGATGTGGCTTATGTCAAATCGATCAAGAGAGATGAGAATGATAGCGGATCAACTATTAGGGTCACTTATACAGCAGAAGTTGGCAATGTGGTGCAAGGCGTTGCATTGGGAGTTATGGCATCTGTCGTTGACAAAGATCGAGTGATATTGCATTTGACCCCGATTACCACTGATATAGAAAATCTGGAATCTGATGGTAGTGTTACCATGACCTCGATTGGTGACGGTGCCATTGAACTCGGTCTGCCGCAAGTGAAGGTCCGAGAAATGTCGACCATGGTTGAAGTTCAGAACGGCGAGATGCTCGTTATCGGTGGTCTGATCGATAGCGTTGAAAGCAAAACAGACAATTTCGTGCCCGGCTTGGGCAGTGTCCCTGTTCTCAAATATTTATTTGGAGTTGAGGAAAAGAAGTTGCAAAAACGCGAACTCGTCATCCTCCTTTCTCCGAGAATTATTTAAGATTATTTATGAATTCATGTGCATGGGAGATATGGTATGAAATATAGTCGCCATCTGCTTGTTGGCTTGTCAGTCCTTCTTCTTGGTGGTTGCGGTACAACCATTCATGAATCCCTGAAGGTTCAGCAGGCGACCATGAATCCGGTCGGGGCAGGGAAGACCGTTGTTATCCTTCCCTTTGCTGATTATTCCCAAGCCGACAATCTTGAAAGTTCGTATCGTCGCCAACTTTTTGTCAGTGAAAATATAACCGACCAATTCATAAAATATGGCTTCTATCTTCCGGTGCAGGATGATGTCTTCCCCTATTTGGTTGATCAGAAAATCATCAGAGTACAAACCTATGCCAAGCCCAAAACGGAATCTCTTGAGCAGGAAATGAAGGGAGAATGGTCTTCCGCGATGAAAGGTGAATTGCAGCGATACATGGATCTCGCTCATAAGACCGGTGCCCAAACGGGCGGGGGGGAGGCGATGGGAACCCATGGCCTGACGATGCAAGAAGTGGTCAAGATTGGTAGGCATTTTTCCGCAGATTACATCATTCGCGGTCGGATTATCCAATACAAGGATCGCCAGGATCCTTCCTGGAATCCAATGCGGAAAGGACTTATCACCTTTGTGAGCGGTGTGACCAATAAAATAGCCTTTGGCCAAGCCGAATCAGATCAATACGATGAGTGGAACAATACAGTGGCTGGAGCGGCCGACGCCGCTTTTATCTCAGGAGTAACAGACGGTGATCTGAATCACGCCATCGCCTGGGGAGCCGCGGGGGCTGTCTTGGGGAACATGGCGCATCATTCAGGAAGAATTCCCCAGGCGGTTGTTCAATTACGTCTCTGGGTGCAAGATGCGTATACTGGCAACGTTGTCTGGACAAACCGGGTGGATGTACGGGTATCGCCGGAGTCCGTCTTGGCTGATTACCAGTATGACGCCCTTTTTGAAAAAGCCACGGAAAAGGCGATAACCACCTTGGTCGATGATTTTGCGCAAGTGGTCTACAATGTTCCGCCACCGGCACCACCGGTGAAGACCAGGCGCTGAGCAGCTCCATTTTTTCGTTCAATGGGCAAGACCGCACAAGCGGTCTTGCCCATTTTTTTGGGAAAAATCAGTAGATCAACACAACAAAAACTCTTTCAACAATCAGCAATATCATGCAGTCGGATTATCGCAAGGCAACCCTTTTCGCGGCAGTGCTGCTGCTCCTGGCATGGCCGCATAAAGCGGAGGCATCGGGGTTTCGTATCGCCAACCAGTCACTCGGGGCGGTGGGGTTGTCAGGAGCCCGTACGGCCTATACCCCAGGTCCGGACGCCAGCTATTACAATCCCGCCAACATGAGTTATCTGCCCGACAGCTGGCTGGTGGAAACATCGTTGACTGCCTTGCAGTTGCCAGCCATCGAATACGCAGACAACCGGGGCAGTGCCTTCAATGGCTCGTCGGAAAACGAATTGTTCTGGATGCCGCTTTTGCACATGACTTCGCCGCAATACGGCCGCCTGCGCTACGGGTTTTCCCTGACCTATCCCTTTGGCTTGGCGAAACAGTGGGAACAGCCGTATCCCAAAGCCCTTGCCGAAAAATTTTCCCTGCTCACCGTGGAAGCGAATCCGACTTTTGCGTACAGCCTTGCCGATTGGTTGAGCATCGGCGGCGGGCTCCGCTTCGTCTACGGCAAGGGCGAGGTGGAAAACGAGATAGGGGCACCGCTCTCTCCCCTGGCCACGTTATCGCGATCATCGGATGGAACCGACACCCAACTGGGCTACAACCTGGCAGTGTCGATCCGTCCCAACGAACAGTGGACCGTGGCGGCCACTTACCGCTCGGAGGTGGAACTGGACTTGGACGGACACAGCGACCTTCAGGCCACGGCAGGTTCGTTGCCGCTGACTGCCTATGCGGGTGATGGCTCCGTGGGCATCACCCTGCCGGCCGTCCTCAGCCTGGCGACAGCTCTGACCGTGGACCGGCTGACCGTGGAACTGGCCTGGGATCGGACCTTCTGGTCCTCTTTCGATCATCTGGATTTTGCATACACCCAGAATTTTCAATCGTCCCCCTTTTTTGCGGTCTTCGACAGTATGCTTGTGAAAAACTGGGATGATGCCGATGCCTATCGCATCGGCCTTACCTACGACTGGAATGCCAGTTGGACCACGACCCTCGGTTTCACTTATGACCGGACGCCGGTTCCTGCGACCACGCTGGGATTTGAACTGCCGGATGCCGATGCGATGGTCTACTGTGCGGGGATCCGTTACCGGTATTCACCGAGGATGGAATTCGGTCTTTCGTATATGTACCATCGGACCAGCACCCGCTCGGTAAGCCAAGCCGATGCCAACACCTCGGCCATTGATGGTCGTTTTACCGAGGGAGGCGCCCACGCGGTGACGCTTGGCGTGATCACCACTTTTTGATTGCCCGCAACCACAGCAGGGCGAATCATCGGCGGAACAATTTCCACGGAATGAGCATCGGGACCTCCCGACAATAGGCGCGATAAGGTTCGCCCAGGCTTTGCCGCAGCTTGCGTTCTTCGAGCAGGGTGCCGACGATCAGGTAGACGGTGAGCAGGGTGCGGATGATCAGGGAGGCATCGGTGAGTTGCGGCAGAGCCCAGAGCAGGGCAATGCCGCCGCTGTACCAGGGATGGCGGACATGGCCGAGGATGCCGGTTTGCTCGAAGCGAGGAGGCGCGCCGCTTCGTCCCATCCGGTAGTCGCGCCATTGGCGGATCCCGAGAAAGCTCTGCAGATCGTAGACCCTCAAGCCGCCGACAAACATGATCAGGGTGTAGAGGCCGAGCACCACCCGGACAGGGAATATCCAGGCGGGCAGGGCAAGGGGATGGTGTGGCACAGTCGGTGTCAGCCAAAGAAGCGGCAGCAGGCTGACCCCTGAAAAACAGACGTAACCGAGCCGATGGCGGGCTTGCCACGCCCGCCCTTTCCGCTCGAACCAGCGACACACGCCGGGAGTGATCAGCAGACTGTGCGCAGCGCACCAAGCCAGCCACAGGAGGATCAACCGGAGCATCACCGTTTCCCCGCCTCGACCGCATTCGCTTCCCCTCGCATCCCGGCAGCGTTCATCCGACCCGCACTCTCCGCTCATTCATTGCGGAATGTTCCCAAGCTGTTGGGATGATGCATCTCGTCGTCCATGGCCACGGTGTGGCAAACCGAACAGGCGCGATTGGCGCCCAGGGGAAGGCGATTTCCCTGATATTGCAGGGGCTGAAGCGCATCGAGTTGGTCGCCGTGCGGGTTGTTCGCCGGATAGAGCGCGTGCGGGCTGGAGTGGCAGGCGGCGCAGAACAGACGGCCGCTTTCGTCGGTCCGGTTGCGATAGAGCGCCTGCTCGCCTTCGGTCCAGGTGTTGATGGTGGTGTCGGTTGCCGGCGGCTGGTAATCGACGTGGCAGTGCAGGCAATCGGGCTGGTTGATCCAGGGCTTGCGCGGGACGATGGCGTCGATGGCGGCCACCGCCCTGGGCGTCAGGGCCGTCATCAGGCGCGCGGCCTGCTGTTTGCCTGCCAGCCGCTCCAGTTGCAACAGGCCCAGGGCATGATCCTCCATGGAGCCGTGGCAGTTCGTGCAGTCCAAACCCAGCGCCGAGTGGATGTCGCGCAGGCTGCGGGTGGCGCCGGTGGGTGAGGCAGGATGGCAGAACGAGCACGCCTCGGCGCCCTTGTCCCTGAGATAATGGACGTGGAATCCGTGAATCGAGGCCGAAAGGCTGAGCCGGTCGGGTTCGCCCTTGGCCCGGACCATCACATCGGCGTGGCAGGATTGGCAGCGCACCATTTTGCCTGATTGTTCGGTCACCAGCAGGGAGGTTCCGCTCAACCGGTCGTGGGCTTCCAGGATGTTCAGCGCGGTCTGCCGGTTCAAACCCGCATGGTCGTCCGGTTCGGGAGCGCCGCCGTGGCAGGTGGTGCAGCCCATCTCGGTGGAAACCGGGGCCACCACCTTGGTCATGGCCAGGATGTTTTCGCTCTCGTCCCTGGCTTCGATGGTGACCACCGGATAAGGATCGAACCCCTGCGCCGAAACGGGGTACAGAGCGATCCCCTCGGCGGTGAATACATCCTCTTCGGGGAGCATATCGCCGGACGGCGCCGCTTGGCCGTCGGGACCGACAAAGCCGTGCTCCACCCGATAACGGAGATGCACGCCTTGATTGACGATCTCCGGTGTTTCTCCCCGCTCGATCAGCTGCGCCTGCAGGCCATTGCCCGGCGGAAACAGCGACAACAATCCCTTGACTTCGGCAACATAGCGCATGCCCAGTGTGCTCCAGGCTACGAGGACAAACCGATCGGACTGCGGATTGAAGGGCGGAATTTCAGCCAGTTTTCCCGCAAGCCGGGCCGGCGGGGGATCGCTGCGGCCGTTGAGGCCATGGGCGATGAACCAGGCGAGCGCCCGGCGCTCTTCCGCCGTGCCGGTGAAGGGTGGCATGACGGGATGGAAGGTGTGCATGCCGCTGATCATGGCATCCAGTCCACTGGGGGTGTACGGCGCGGCCAGTTTCCTGATGTCCCGCATCGGCCCGCCGATGGCGTGGCAGGAGAGGCAGAGCAGGTTGTACAGATCGCGGCCCGCTTCCCGCGCATTGTCTTCGGTTATCTGCCGATGGCGTACCCATTTGGCTGCGGTCAGCATGCCTTCGGTCTGGAGGCGCCGGACATCGTCGCGCAACACCGAGGTGGCGTACAGGTAATCGCGGAGAATGTAGGGCCGGCGACCGCCCTCGCGGATGCATTCGAAACAGCCCATGAGAAGCTGACCGATCAGCAGCAGCAGGATGGCCAGCGGTCTGCTCAAGCCGGCTGGCAGGCGGGCCATCAGCAGCAGGCCGCCTAGGGCAAGCACGGGAGCGCCGACGAGAAAGCCGTCGATGAAGGGGCGGGCCGAGGGCATGCGCGTCCAGATCGCTTCCTGCAGGTCCGGCGGCAGGGCGGCCCGGTACCAGACGGCGGCGGCGAGGAAAAACAGGAAAGGCAAAAGAAGCCAACGGGCGCAGAACCGGGTCAGGGTGGTCCGCAGGGAAGGGTCTTTGAGCCAGGTGGCGGTGACCAGGCCGAACAGTCCGGCGATGATGAGGGCAAAGAAGGTGCGGAAGGCGAGCGAAGGCCAGAAGCTGGGATTGAAAAAACCGTCCCAGACGTTTTTGGTCGCAAGCCAGTCGCCGGGAGTGAGCATGAAGCCGATGATGCCGTTGATCAGAAAAAGCGACATCCAGGCCACCCCGCCGTAAATCCAGGCGAGCAGTTGGTGGCGGCCGGGTGCCAGCCGATCGAAGCTGTACACGTAGAGGAACAGGGAGACGATCTCGACCAGAAAACAGACCCATTCCGCGGCCCAGGCAAAGACAAAGGTGTGAATGAGGATCGAGGTGGCGGCCGGGTTCAGCAGGGAGATGACAAACCAGATCCCCACGCCGCTGATCGCACCGGCCACCATGGTGAGCACGAGGAAAAATCGGGCGTGCCCGCGGACGTAGGCGAGCATGGCCGGATTGTTTTCCCGGATGGCCTTGCGCTCGGCCAGTGCCAGGAACAGGCCGCCGCCCACCGCGAAATGGGCGATGTAGACGTGAAAGACGGCGATCAGCGCCACCGGCAGGCCGCCGCCGAGAAAATCGAGCTGCCAGACCGGATAATTCATGGCAGCTCCTCCCTGCCGGCCCAGGAGCGAAAGGTGAAATGGAGCATCCAAGCGATCAGCGTCAACCCCGCCGCCAGCATGAACAGGAAAAAGAAGAGCGGCGTCGCCGCGGGGGTGAGCGGCAACTGCTCCATGGAAAACCATGGAGACAGCAGGGCGGCGCGCAGCAGACCGCGGGCCCAGAGCATCAGGGCAAGGGTGGCGAGGGTGCAGGCCAGGGCAGGGAGGATCCGATTGGTCAGGCCGAAGAGAACGGCGGCCACGGCGAGCACGCCGCCGCCGGCTAGGCAGAGGAGGAACAGCCAGCCGGTCGTGGTGGCCGGGCGCAGCATGCCCTGGGGCAAGGCGGCGAGAAACCAGAGGCCGATGGCAACATTGACGATGGTGGCGAAGCTGAACCAGCGGCAGCCGTGCCTGAGCCAGTGGTCGGCAGTCTGGTCGCCCCGCGACCGCCGCCAGTGAAACCAGAGGGCGATGGCCAGCCCGCCGATCGCCACCGCGCCGACCATGAAGTGGAGGAACCGGGGCACGAGCATGGGATCGGCGAGATTGAGCAGCAGGCCGTGGGGATGGGCGAAATAGCGGCTCCAGTTGGCCGGTGTCTGCATCAGGGTGAAGTTGTTGACAAAGAAAAAGGCAACGGTCAACAGCAAAAGGACCATCAGGGCAGCGATAAACGGCCGGCCGCGCCCCAGGCGGGCATACAGGTTTTTATAAACATAGGCCAGGGCATAGGCGACAATCAGGAGGCCGACGACCGCCAGCCAGGAGACAGCCATCAGGATGGAACTGGTATAGAGGAAGTGCCCGTAGAGCGCCTGCACGAACAGCAGCGGCGCCACGCCGAAATTGACGGTAAAGGCGATGGTGAACGGCAGGGTGCGGGAGACGAGTTCGGTGCAGGGGGTCGATGCGCCCCGGCCGCGCAGATAGCCAACCATGGCGATGCAGGCGGTGCCCACCGTCACATTCATCAGCAGGATATGGCAGAACAGGGTGAGGTGGAGAAAGAACTGCAGCCAGCCCCAGTGGACGGGAATGGCGTCCGGGACGGGGATGAGCGCAGCGGGATCCATGGCGGCCTCCTGGGTGGCTGAGGGCTCCGTTTCCGGAATCGGGCGGGAAATGGCCTCATGCCGGCGGCAATGCTGCCACAGGCACAGGACATTCTACAATCTGAAGGAGGGGCTGGGAAGGAGTTTTAGCTCGTCGTGCGAAGCCGCTTGTGCCAGCGTGCCGGAATGTGGCCGCATTTTTCGGGATAACAGAAAGCACGCCGGCAACGGCTGGCGCACCCAACGGCAATGAGGGCGCCCGCGTCGGTGCCCCGGCAGGATGCGGCGCTTAGACGTTCAGCAGCCGCAACTGGAAAAGGCCTCCTTGGTGAAATTCTTGTCCGGTGCGATCGGATATTCGCCGGTAAAACAGGCCAGGCAGAAATGATCCCTGGGCAGGCCCGTGGCCTCGACCAGTCCCTCCGGGCTGAGATAGTGGAGCGAATCGAGGCCGAGATAGTCGCGGATGGTCTCCACTGTGTTGCCGGCGGCGATCAGTTGGTCGCTGGAGGGAAAGTCGATGCCGTAATAGCAGGCGTGGCGGGTGGGCGGACAACTGACCACCAGATGGACCTCGGCGGCGCCGGCGTTGCGCAGGGCCTTGACCCGGCTGCGGCCGGTGGTGCCGCGGACGATCGAATCCTCGACGATGATGACCCGTTTGCCCTGCAAAAGCGACCGGACCGGATTGAGCTTGACCCGCACCGAAAAGTCGCGCATCGACTGGGTCGGCTGAATGAAGGTACGGCCGACATAGTGGTTGCGGATCATCCCCATCTCCATAGGAATGCCCGAGGCGTTCGAATAGCCGATGGCCGCGTAGTTGCCCGAATCCGGGAAGGGCATGACGAAATCGGCCTCGATTTTCGCCTCTCTGGCCAGGATTTCGCCCATCCGCTTGCGGGCAGCGTACACGTTGAACCCGAAAACGTTGCTGTCCGGCCGGGCAAAATAGACGTGTTCGAAGATACAGAAGCTCTTCTGCGTCGGCGCCCAGGGAAAGAACGAGGTCAAGCCCTGCTCGTTGATGATCAGCACCTCGCCCGGCTCGATATCGCGGACGTATTCGGCCTCGATCAGGTCAAGCGCGCAGGTTTCGGAGGCGACCACGTGGGCGCCGTTGTCGAGCACGCCGAGGCAGAGCGGCCGGAACCCGTTGGGGTCGCGGACCGCGATCATGGTGTCCTGGGTCATGAGCAGCAGGGAATAGGCGCCCTGGATGCAAGTGAAGGTGGTTTTGATCGCCTCCTGCAGGCCCCGGTCCAGGTGGCGTACCATCAGGTGAATGACGATCTCGCTGTCCATGGTGGTCTGGAAGATCGCCCCCTGCTGTTCCAGGTGGCGCCGCAGGGCGATGGAGTTGACCAGATTGCCGTTGTGGGCGACGCTGAGCGGCATCCCCTTGTGGGTGGCCATGAACGGCTGGGTATTGATGATGTTGGATTCGCCGGTGGTGGAGTAACGGACGTGACCGGTGGCCAGGTGGCCGGAAAGGCGCTGCAAGGTTCGTTCGCTGAAGACATCGGCCACCAGGCCCATATCCTTGTGAATCAGGACCTTCTTGCCGTCGCCGGCGACAATGCCGGCGCTTTCCTGGCCGCGATGCTGGAGGGCGTAGAGACCGAAGTAGACGAGTTTGGCGGCATCCTGGTGGCCGTACACCCCGCAGATTCCGCATTCATGCCGGGGTTTCGTCGAAAAGTGCTGGTCCGTTGCAAAGGTGTTCATAGCGCTTGTCTACAATAATGTCGGATGCGCCAAAAACCGAAAGGCACAAAGAACGATTCCTTGTGCCTGTACTTTGGTCGATCCGGCGTGCCTGAAGAAGGTTATTTTCAACCAGATTATACGTTTTTTTTCAACAAAATATCGGGTAGTTTATACAGAATAAAATTTCACTGTGATTTCAGTATGCAAAACGACAAAACCATGACCACCGCTCCCGTCAGACTGACCGCCACCGTCAAGGCCGCGGGCTGAGCCGCCAAACTGGGCCCGGGGGACCTGGGCCGGTTATTGTGCGGACTCGAGTTGCCGCAGGATCCCAATCTGCTCGTGGGCACCGAAACCAGCGACGACGCCGGGGTGTACCGTCTCAGCGACGATACCGCCCTGATCCAGACCGTCGACTTCTTCACGCCCATCGTCGACGACCCCTACGATTTCGGCCGGATCGCCGCCGCCAACTCCCTGTCCGACGTCTACGCCATGGGCGGCCGACCGCTTCTGTGCATGAACATCCTGGCCTGCCCGGTCAAGTCCATGGACCAGTCGGTGTTCCGGCGGGTGGTCGAAGGGGGCCTGGCCGTCATCCGCGAGGCCGGGGCGCTGCTGGTGGGCGGCCATTCCATCGAGGATACGGAGCTGAAGTACGGTCTGGCGGTCACCGGCCTGGTCCACCCGCAACGGGTGCTGCGCAACGGCGGCGCCCGGCCGGGCGACGTGCTCCTGCTCACCAAACCGCTGGGCACCGGCATCCTGTCGACGGCGATCAAGGGCGGCCTGGCGGACGCGGCAACCGAGCGGCAACTGGTGGCGCTGCTGGCCACCCTCAACCGACTGCCCATGGAGATCGTCGGCGAGGACGAGGCGGTGCGCTCCGGGGTGCACGGCTGCACCGACATCACCGGTTTCGGCCTCTTCGGCCATGTGCACGAGATGGCGGAAGCCTCGGGCGCCTCCATCCGTCTGCAGCGGCAGGCGCTGCCCATCCTGCCGGAAGCGCGCGCCTTCGCCGACATGGGCATCATCCCCGAGGGCGCCTACCGCAACCGCAACCATTATCGGCAATGGGTCCGCTCCGGCCTGCCCGAAATGGACTCCCTGGAGATGATCGGCTACGATCCCCAGACCTCGGGCGGCCTGCTTTTGGCCATGGAGCGCGACGCCGCAATGCGGTTGCAGGACGAACTCCAGCGGCGGGGCTATCTGCCGGAGTGCCGGGTGATCGGCGAGGTCCTGGCCGGCGAACCGGGTCTGGTGTACCTGGACTGATCCGCTCAGCAGGAGGATTCGGTCAGCAGAGCCAGGAGCAGCCGGGTCAGGTCGACCATGTCCTGCAACTCCACCTGCTCTTTCGTGGAATGGACGTTAGTCATGCCGGTGGCGACGATCGCCGTGGCCAGGCCGTTGCCGTTGAAGATATTGGCATCCGAGCCGCCGCCCGCACGTTCGTAAGTGAGTGTCATGCCGATCGACCGGGCCGCGGCTTCCACCCGACGGAGCACCGGTTCTTCCCGCTCCAGTTGCATCACCGGAAAATCCTGCCGGACCGCGACATCGACCGCCGGCGTCCCCTTGGCCGAGCCGGTGGGATCGGTCCAGGCGGCCACGGTGGCGGTGAAGATCTCGCGGATCTCCCCGGTCACCCGTTCCAGTTTTGCCATCGAATGGCTGCGCACCTCGCCCTCGATCACCGCCTTTTCCGGCACGATGTTGGAGGCGGCACCGCCGCTGATGGTGCCGAAGTTGGCGGTGGTTTCCTCGTCGATCCGGCCGCTCGGCACCCTGGCCAGGGCCCGGGCGGCGAGAATGAGCGCGCTCACCCCCCATTCCGGATGCAGGCCGGCATGTGCCGCCACGCCGGTCACGGTGATGGTCAGCCGGTTGGCCGCCGGCGCATGGGTGATCACCCGGGCAAAGCCGCTGGAATCCAGGGCATAGCCCTCGCGGGCGCGCACCAGGGCCGGATCCAGGGCCTTGGCGCCGACCAGCCCGATTTCCTCGCAGGTGGTGATCACGAACTCCACCGGCCGATACGGCCGTTCGTTTTCCCGCAGTACCCGCATCGCCTCGATACAGGCGGCCAGGCCGGATTTGTCGTCGCTGCCCAGGACAGTGTCGCCCTCGCTGGTGAAGAGGTCGCCGCTTCGTTTGACCCGCACGCCCTCGGCCGGCTGCACCGTGTCCATGTGGCAGCTGAAGAAGATCGGCGTGCATTCGAGGGCGCCGGCAAAGCGGATGATCAGGTTGCCGCTCTCCGAACCGGTGCGGCCGGCGGAATCGTCCTCGACGATCTCGGCGGCACCCAGCTCGCGGAAAACCTGTTGCAGGTGACGCGAGATGCGGCCTTCCCGGCGGGAAGGGCTGTCGATCTCGCAGAGTTCGGTGAAGCTGGCGGCCAGCCGTTCTCTATTCACATCCATGATTCGACCTCAAGAGGACGACGGCATGGGCGGCAATGCCCTCGCCCCGTCCGGTGTATCCCATTTTTTCCGTGGTGGTTGCCTTGATGTTGATTGCCGCCGGCGCCACCTGGCAGCAGCGGGCCAGGTTGCTCGCCATGGCGGCGAGATGGGGGGCCAGTCTGGGCCGCTGGCAGACGATGGTGATGTCGGCGTTGCCCAGACGAAAACCCTGCAGTTCCGCCAGGTTATAGGCTCGGCTCAGCAGAAGCAGACTGTCGATCCCCTGGTAGTGCGGATCGGTATCGGGGAAATGGCGGCCGATGTCGCCGGCGCCCAGAGCGCCCAGCAGGGCATCGGTGAGGGCATGGGCCACGACGTCGGCGTCGGAATGGCCATCCAGGCCCAGCTCATAGTCAATGCTCACGCCGCCGAGGATCAGTTTGCGGCCGGCAACCAGCCGGTGGGCGTCAAACCCGTGCCCTATTTTCATGCTGTCCTCCCTGGAAAGCAAGGCTGCCGCCACGCGCAGGTCTTCGGGACGGGTGATCTTGCCGTTCTCTTCGCTACCCGCGACCACCTGCACCGCAATACCCGCCGCTTCCAGCAGCGAGGCCTCGTCGGTGCCGACGAGGCCGGTGCACAGCGCCTCGGCAAAGGCCCTCTCCAGCAGCGGCCGTCGGGCGGCCTGGGGCGTCTGCGCCTGCCAGAGACCGGAGCGGTCGACGGTGGCGATGATCGTGCCGTCGGCGTCGACCCGTTTCAGGGTGTCCTTGACCGGCACCGCGGCGATGACCGCACCGTGGCGGGTCGCCCCTTCGAGGCAGCGGCAGATGGTTGCCCGGTCCACCAGCGGCCGGGCGGCGTCATGGACCAACACCAGTTCAATTTCGGGGGGAAGCTGCCGCAGGCCGGCGCGCACTGAATCCTGGCGGGTGACGCCGCCAACGGTGAGCCGCAGCCGTTCGACATCCTGCGCCGGCAGATGGGCATGGAGCAGGTCGGCGGTGTGCTCGAAGAAATCGGCGGGCGCGGCCACCACCACGACGCGGATGGCCTCCACCGCGAAAAAGGCCCGGCAGGTCCGGACCAGGATGGGGAGGCCGGCCAGGTCGAGGAACTGCTTGGGCCGGGCATGGCCGAAGCGGGAGCCGGTGCCGCCGGCCGGAATGACGACCCCGGCCGGCGGCAATGGGAACGTGTGGTCGTTCACAACAGAAAAAAAGGGGTGAATTGTAAGCCGAATTCTGTTTCCGTCCGAAGACGGACCATGATCATTTCTCTCGGATGCCGGTCGCCCGGCACCTCATGCAACCTACCCGGAGGCTTCGGACGGGCCGCCCTCAAACGCCTCCCTATTTGGTCTTGCACCCGGTGGGGTTTGCCCTGCCCCCCATGTCGCCATGGGGGCGGTGAGCTCTTACCTCGCCATTTCAACCTTACCTGTGAACGCTCGCGCGCTCCATCGGCGGTGTCGTTTCTGTGGCACTTTCCCCCGGTTTCCCGGAGTTCGCGTTACGAACCACCGTGCCCTCCGGTGTTCGGACTTTCCTCCCCGGCCTGCGCCGGAGCGATCATGCATTCACCCCTTACCTCGCGTGACGGTCAAAGGTGCCGTCAGCCGTTTTTCCGGTCGATCCCCTGATTGGCCAACTGGTCGGCGCGCGCGTTCTGCGACCGGGGCACATGGGCGATCGACCAGGCCTGGAACCGGTCCAGCCGTTCCCGCACCTGGCGGAAGAGCGGCTGGAGCGTCTCGTTCTTGACCTTGTAGCGTCCCTGGATCTGGCGGACGATCAACTCGGAATCCAGAAAGATGGCCACCTGGACGCATCCTTTGCTCAGGGCCTCCTCGAGGCCGAGAAGCAGTGCCTTGTACTCGGCGACATTGTTGGTGCAGGTGCCGAGATAGGCCGAGCGGGCCGCCAACTCCCCGCCTTGCTCGTCGAAAAGAACCGCGCCGGCGCCGGCATGGCCGGGATTGCCTCGGGAGGCGCCGTCGGTGAACAGGCGGCAGCGGCCGCCAGCCGCTGTCCGGTCTGTCGGTTGTGTCTGTGCCGGCGGCGGACTCGGTACGGCGTTTCCTGCCGCCGGCGGGACGCCGCGAAGCAGCCGCCGGATGGCATCCGGCTGCCGGTCGGGAAAAATCCGTCGCAGGGTATCGTCGTCGAGGTGGTCCGCCAGCCGCCGCAGGATCAGATCCCTGGTCAGCAACTCAGGATTCAACCTGGACTTCCTCGTCTTCCTTGTAATACAGGATGCGCTGGCAGGTCGGGCAGAGATTGAATTTTTCCGCCTTGCGCACCTCGATGACCTGCTGCGGCGGCAGGGCCATGTAGCAGCCCTGGCAGACGCTGCCGTTGACCGCCACCACCGCCAGGCCGTCGCGCTTGGCCAGGAGCATGGTGTAGCGCTTGAGATGCGGGCCCTGCAACGCCGCCGACTCAGCCTCCCGCCTGCCGAGCACCGACTTCTTCGCCTCCTCGATGCGCTGGATTTCCTTGTCGACGTTCTCGACCTCCTCGGCCAGCAACTGCTGCTCGCCGGCGCAGAGATTCTCCAGGGCGGCGACCTCTTGTTCCAGTTGTTCGATCTGTTCGATGAACTGGAGGATGCGGTCCTCCGTTTCCTTGACCAGCCGTTTGTTCTCTTCGATTTCCTTGAGTAGGGCCTGATGCTCCCGGCTGGTCTGGACCTGCATCATCTTGTTCTGGCGATCTTTGACCCGCGCTCCCGCATCGTCGTGCTCGGCCTTGGTTTCCGCCTGCTTCTGATTGAGCAGCTCAATCTTGGTGCGGAACTGCGTGATCGCCTCCTGTTTTTCGGCAATGGCCTGCTCGCGGCTGGCTATCCCTGCCTGATGCTTGGCGATGGTGTGGTCGAACCCGGCAATTTCGCTGTCAATTGCCTGCAGTCTGATGAGTTTGAGTATTTCCTCTTTCAATGATGGGCTCCTCGGTCGGTAAGTCTGATGTTAACAAAGGAAACAAAATCTGCGGTGTGATGGTGAACACGATGCGTGGTGGCCTGGGCGGCGGCTGATTGGCAGGTGCGATGGACGTTCATGCCAGGTTCAAAGGCGGTTGCTGGACCGCGGCGTCAATGGCGAGATTCCAGGAACGCGCTGCGGTCTGGCGCCGCAGCATGTCGCGAAAAGCACGCATGGCGGGCTGCTCGGTGGCGAAATGGCCGGCGTCGAGCAGCCACAGGCCCGCATCCGCGGCCCAACGGGCCACCGCATGCTTGACCTCGGCGGTCACGAAGACATCGGCGCCCTGCGCGTGCGCGATCTCCGCCAGGTCGGAACAGGACCCGCCGCAGACAGCGGCCACCGTCACCCGTTCGGGCCGGGTCCCGGCCTCCAGAACCCACGGCGGCGAGCAGGCCTGCCGGATCCGGTCGAGAAAGACGTCGGCAGTGACCGGTGCGGGAAGCGTACCGATGCGGCCGAGGCCGCAGTCGAGATCGCATCCCCGGCGCGACGGCACCAGCGGCCGGGTGTCCGCCAGGTCCAGGGACTGGGCGAGATGGTCGCTGACGCCGCCCTGAATCGAATCGAGATTGGTATGGCAGGCGATGACGCTGATCCGGTGGCGGGCGGCGGTGGCGATGAACCGGCCCGTGGGGGTATCGGTGCGGATGGTCTTCAGGGGCCGGAAAATGACGGGATGATGGGTTACGACCAGGTCGTAGTGTTCGGCGGCGGCCTGATCGATCAACGAGGAGGTGGGGTCGAGCGCCAGCAGGACCCGCTGCACGTGCTGGTGCGGGTCGCCGACCAGCAAGCCGACATTGTCCCACTCCTCGGCCAGGCTTTCCGGGGTGATCTGCTGGAGAATTGTCAGAACGTCTCGAACGGTAGGCACGTGTTATTCTTTAAAGAAAAAGAGGCACATCCCTTCGGAGATGTACCTCTTCTCAGGCATTGTCCGCAATGCCCTGCGGTTGTTTCAACACTGGTTGCCAAGAGCTGTTCAATGTCTTCAATGTCGGGCGTGGGGTGGCAGGGGCCGGGGAACATTCGCTCCGCTCTTCCGAAAAAAGTGGTGGGCCCACCTGGACTCGAACCAGGGACCGACCGGTTATGAGCCGGTGGCTCTAGCCAACTGAGCTATAGGCCCTGATATCACAATAAACACGAAATAATATCAATGAATCGAAAAAGGTCAAGACCTTTTTGTGTCACTCCCGAAAAAAACGAGGCGCCGAAGGAGAAAAACAAGGGCGGGTCCAAACGATTCCTGGCATATTGCCCCTGGCATGCGTAGGATAACCGCATGCCGGTGCTGCATTCCTGCCCGCCATCCTTCCGGGCTACGGGCGGAAACACGAAGAGGTGTGTTGATGCTGTATACCAATCTTCTCTATTTCCTGGTGGCGATTTTTGTTTTCTCCACCAATACGCCCGCACCCAGGCCGGCCTTGCCGTCCTTTTGGGCGCTGGCCGCGCTGGCCGTGGTTTATTGGGGGTTCGGCCGCCTGGCCGCCCGGATGTTCCACCGGTCGGCATCGGGGCCGGCGGGGTATTTCTCGGCGGAAAAAAAGCTGTCGGTCCTGGCGGTGCTGGTGTTTGCCGGTTGTGTCTATCTCTTGGAACTCAAATACTATCTGAATCCGCTGTCCCTGGGCGGCCGGCTGCCGGTGCTGGCCGACGTCGCCGGACTCGGCTGCTTTTTTCTCCTCCTGATCCTGATGTGGCGGGCCGCCAGGCCGCACTACCAGCGCATCTTTCAGCGTTCGTACACCCCCTGGGCCTTTGTCCGCAGCAACGTCAAGGCCAACCTGCCCATCATCCTGCCCTGGCTGACGCTTTCCCTGGTCTTCGACTGCCTGCTGCTCCTGCCGATTCCCGGCCTGGACGGCGTGTTACGGTCGCCGTGGGGCGATCTCGTCCTCTTTGCCCTGTTCCTCCTGTTCCTGATCCTGGTCTTTCCACCCCTGGTCCGCACCCTCTGGGGATGCACGCCCCTGCCGCCCGGACCGCTGCGGCAGCGGCTCCGGGCCTTCTGTCAATCCCAGGGATTTCATTCGGAGATGTACGTCTGGCCGATTTTCGAGGGACAGGTGCTGACCGCGGGCATCGTGGGAATCGTGCCCAAGCTGCGCTATCTGTTGCTCACCCCGGCACTGCTGGAAACGTTGAACGAGGAGGAGTTGGACAGTGTTCTCGCGCATGAGATCGGCCATGTCAGGCACCGGCACCTGCTGCTGTATATCGCGCTGTTCCTCGGATTCAGCCTGCTGGCCGGGGCGGTGGCCAAACCTCTGCCCCATCTCATCCTGTCCAGCGATTTCTTCTACCGTCTGCTTGCCTCGCTGCCGGTGGCGCCCGGCAACCTGCTGGGCATCCTGGCGACCCTGCCGCTCCTTGTCCTGATCCTGGTCTATTTTCGCTTCGTTTTCGGCTATTTTGCCCGCAACTTCGAACGGCAGGCCGACGCCTTCGTTTTCCGCGCCCTGGGCACGGGCTGGCCGCTGGTCCGTTCCTTTGAGAAGATCGCTCTGCTCGGCGGCGGCAGCCGGGAGGAGAAGAACTGGCATCATTTCGGCATCGGCGAGCGGATCGATTTTCTGCAACGATGTGAGCGAGACCGCAGCCTGATCGACCGGCACGACCGCCGGGTGCGCCGCCATCTACTCGCCTATGCCGTCTGCATCGGCCTGGGCGTCCTCGTCCTGCAGGGCATCGATGTCGGCAAACTCTCCGAGGGCTATGAGACGAAATATGCTGAAGCGGTGCTGATGCAGAAGGCCCGGCAGGACCCGGAAAACAGTCTGTGGCTGCTGTATCTGGGCGATTTCCTGCAAGGCCGCCAGATGGAGCAGCGGGCGATCGACGCCTATGAAAAGGCGCTGGCGCTCACACCGATGAGCGCCGAAATCAACAACAACCTGGCCTGGCTGCTGATCACCGCCCAAGACAAGCGGTTGCGCAATCCCGAGCGGGCCCTGACCCTGGCGCACACCGCCGCCCTTCTGAAAGAACGTGGTTTCATCCTCGATACCCTGGCCACGGCCTACTGGGCCAACGGCCTGGTCGAGGAGGCGGTGGCCACCCAGCTCAAGGCCATTCGTCTCGATCCGGAAAACAGGGCGTACTATCAGGGGCAGATGGAGAAATTCAGACGGCAGCGCTGGGGCGAGTAACCGGAAACGGCGCAGCTCCTGCGGTTTTTACAGAATGACGGCGGGCAGCTCCATTTCCAGGCGGTTGAAGGCCTTGGTGAAGGCGTGGACCACCTCGGGGTCGAATGCCGTGCCGGTGCCGGCGACGATGGTGTCGCGGGCTTCTTCGGGCGACAGGGCTGTGCGGTCGTGGCCGCCGGCGGTCAGGGTGTCGTAGGCGTCGGCCACGGCCAGGATGCGGGCGCCTTGGGGAATCGTTTCCTCCGCTTCCCCGGACGGGGGCGGCGCTTGTTCCTGGAAGCCGATCAGCAGAGGAAGAATCCGGCCCATTGGCCCGCTGAGGAGCTGCTCGTCCGCGGTGCCGCCGCCGGAGTCCTCGCGCGGCGGTTCGTCCCGGATAAACCGGGTCGCCTTGTCGAGAATGGCGCGGCTGATCCGCATCCGGCCGAGGTCGTGGAGCAGGGCCGCCGAGCGGATATCCTCGATCTCGTCCTTTTCCAGGCCCAGATGCGTGGCGATCCGGGTGGCATAGATCGAGACGCGGAAACAGTGGTTTTCCCGCTCCTCGTTCTGGGCGACGAAGTGGCGGAGGATGAGCAGCAGCCCCTGGTAGCTCTGCCTGAGTTCCTGCATCTTGTTTTTGTTCCTCTCGTACAAGGTCCCCATGGTATAGGCGGTCACCAGCAGGATGCACCCCCAGGAAGCGATGTGGTACCAGTGGCTGTCGCCTCCGAGTCCGGCCGGATTGAACCGGTCGAAGCGATCGGGATTGAAATGGCAGACCAGCCCGACCAGGAGGATGCTGGCAAAGGCGGTGAACACCGCCTGACGCCGGCCGAACGAGTAGGCCGAGACCACGGCCGGCAAGGTATAGAAGCCCAGGAGCAGATACTGCGAGGCAATGGTGTGGTTGAGCATCCAGGCGATGGCCAGCATGGCGGCAATGATCCAGAGTTCCCTGTTGATCTGCCGCAGGGAGCGGGTCAAGGCGCTGGTTCGCCGCAGCGGCGGCAGCTTGATCCGGTCAGATTCGGCATGATCGTCCGACCCGTCCGGCCCCGGTAAGAGTGCAGCGTCGGCGCCATCCTGAAGCGGGAGAAATTGGGCTTCGGCTCCCAGTTCCTGCAGCCTGCGGACAACGAGCAGTCCGGTGTCCTCGGCCACGTTGCGGCTCAGTACCACCGGCAGGTTCCGCAAGAGTGTCGGGATTTTGTCCGGCGGAATGCTTTTGGCCCGCTTTTCAAGATAGACGATGAGTTGCGGCTCGTCGGCGGTCGGGGAAAGTGCTTTCAGGATGAGGGAGCCTCTGCTAGTATGCATGGTTGCCGTGCGGAATGAGCCGGAGCGTTCCCGGTGTTCTGGAGGAGTTGGGGTGGACCGTGGAAAAATGCCGACACCGCAATTATACGGGGAAGCGTCTTCGGGTTCAAGGCATGGCGGCTATTTTTAGAAACCTGACGTGAGACGGCGTTCGGGCCGGGCGGAACGACAGGGAGAGTGTACGCGGGGAAGAGGAAAACATGGTCCGACGAACGCAATGGCTGTTGAAAGGACAAATGCTGTGGCTGGTCCTGGCGGTGGCGGGCGTGCTCGCTTTCCGGGCGGCGCTGCTGACCTGGCGGCCGGCGCTCATGCTGGTGGCCGTGGCCATCGGCGGCCTGGTGCTGACCGGTTTCGTCAGCCTGCTGGTGCTGTTTTCGCTCCTGCGCGCCGGTCGCAGGGGGGGCGCCGCCGCCTGTCTTGCCGCCGCCGGCCTCGGCCTGCTCGCTTTGGTTGGCGTGCTGCTGGCGGGCGTGCACGGCGCCAAGGCGCCGCCGATTCACGATATCACCACCGATCCCGGTAATCCGCCCCTGTTCGGGATCGCGTCGCAGCTCCGAACCTCGGGCGACAATCCCATCGCCTATTCGGGCGGGGCAACGGCGGACCTGCAACGGCAGGCCTATCCCGACATCGTGCCGCTGACGGTGGCGCTCGCGCCGGCCGAAGCTTTTGCCAGGAGTCTGGCCGTGGCTGAACGGCTCGGCTGGCGGATCGTCGGCCAGAGCCGCGAGCAGGGCAGCATCGAGGCCGTCGACCGGACACTGGTGTTCGGCTTCACCGACGACATCGCCATCCGCATCGTCGCCGCCGGCGACGGCAGCCGCATCGATCTCCGCTCCGCCTCGCGGGCCGGGGTCAGCGACCTGGGCACCAATGCCAAGCGGATCCGCGCCTTTGTCGCCGCCTTTGCCAATCCTCAACGCAGATAAACGACCATGTCCACACCACTCATTCTGGTCACCAACGACGACGGCGTGCATGCGCCGGGCATCCGCGCCCTGCACGAGGCGGTCAGTTCGCTGGGCGAAGCGGTGATCGTCGCGCCCGAACGGGACAACTCGGCGGTGAGCCATTCCCTGACCATGAACCGGCCGCTGCGGGTGGTGCAACTGGATAATCAGATCCATACCATCGACGGCACCCCCACCGACTGCGTCACCATCGCCATCAACAAGATTCTGCGCCGCAAGCCCGATCTGCTGGTGTCCGGGATCAATCCCGGCGCCAACTTGGGCGACGACATCAGCTACTCGGGCACGGTGTCGGCGGCCATCGAAGGCACCATGTACGGCATTCCCTCGCTGGCCTTTTCGCTGGGCGGCCAGCCGCCCTTCGATTTCGAGGTGACCGCGGCGGTGGCCTGGAAGCTGGCCTCCATGGCCCTGGCCATGCACCTGCCGCCCAAGTCCCTGCTCAACATCAACATCCCGCCCCTGCCCGCCGGCGAGATCCGGGGCATCCGCTTCACCCGCCAGGGGCGCCGGCTCTACCGCGACGCCATCCAGGAGACCTTCGACCCCTGGGGCCGCAAGCACTACTGGATCGGCGGCGGCACCGTCCACTGGTCCGGTGGCGACGACACCGACGAGGAGGCGGTGCGCAACGGCTATATCTCGGTCACCCCGATCCAACTCGACCTGACCAACCACGACGGCCTGGAGTACCTGGAACGGCAATGGCAGATGTGACCCCAAGCAGTCCGGAGACCGCCGATGCCGCTGCTGGGCGCCCATGAATCCATCGCCGGCGGGCTGCACCTGGCCTTTGACCGGATCGAGCGAGTGGGCGGCGCGGCCCTGCAGATCTTTACCGTCAACCAGCGCCAGTGGCGCTCGGCCCCTCTGGAGCCGGAGGCCATCCGCCGGTTCAGGGAGCGCTGGGCGCAATGCGGCGGTATGCCCGTGGCCTCCCATGCCTCTTACCTGATCAATCTGGCCGCCGGCGCGCCGGACACGGCGGCAAAGTCGGCGGCCGCCTTTGTCGAGGAACTGCGGCGCTGCCTTCAGTTGGGCATCGCCTTTGTGGTGATCCATCCCGGCAGCCATGGCGGCGCTGGCGTCGAGGCGGGGTTGGCGCGGGCGGCGCGCCAGCTCGAGCTGGTTCTGGAGCGTGCGGGAGCGCTCGACAGCGACCTGAAAATCCTCCTGGAAACCACTGCCGGCCAGGGCACCTCGCTGGGTGGCCGCTTCGAGGAGCTGGGCCGGCTGCTGGCCGCAAGCCGCTTTTCCGCCCATCTCGGCGTCTGCGTCGATACCTGCCACATCTTTGCCGCCGGCTACGATCTCCGTACCGCCGAAGGATATGGCCGCACCATGGCGGAACTGGAGCGACATGTCGGCGTGGACCGCATCCACTTTTTTCATCTCAACGACTCCAAGAAAGAGTGTGGCAGCCGGGTCGACCGGCACGAACACATCGGCGAGGGCTGTATCGGGCCGGACGGCTTCCGCTTTCTCCTCAACGATTCCCGCTTCGCCCGTCTGCCCATGGTCCTGGAAACCGACAAGGGCGACGATCTGGCCGAGGATGCCGAAAATCTCCGTCGGCTGCGGGCCCTTGCCGCCTGACCGGATGCGCGCCAAGTCGAGCGGATACGGGAAAATTCCTCGGGTGGATCGGACTACTGCTTGTTTCCCGATGACCAATCGATTATGCTCCCGAAACCGTTGCGGGTGAACGGCGGTTGGGGCGACCGCGTTCCGCCGGGCCTTGCCGGCGCCTGCCCATGGCCCCTCATTCCTCGAAAAATTCCTCGAAAAATCGGAAACCGGTGACAGGGAACCGGTGCACGCAGGGTGGCACGATGTTCAACAATGAGCTTGAAGTAACGCTGCAAAAGGCCACGGCCGATCAGATGAAGCCGAAACCGGATCAGAACAGCCTGGGATTCGGTCAGTTTTTCACCGATCACATGTTCACCATGCGCTGGACCCGGCGGCAGGGCTGGCATGAGGCCGCCATCGAACCGTACCGGACCTTTGCCATGGACCCGGCCGCCATGGTGTTTCACTACGGTCAGGCGATTTTCGAAGGCATGAAGGCCTATCGCGGCAAAGACGACCAGATTTTCCTGTTCCGGCCCCAGGACAATTTCAGCCGCATGAACCAGTCGGCGCTGCGGATGTGCATGCCCCGTTTCCCGCAGGAGCGCGTCCTGCAGGCCCTGCGGGCCATGGTCTATCTCGATCAGGAATGGGTGCCCAAAACGTCGGGTGCCACCCTCTACATCCGCCCCACCATGGTGGCCACCGAACCGGCGCTGGGGCTGCGGCCGGCCGAGGAGTACTTGTTTTTCATCATCTGCTGTCCGGTGGGCGCCTACTACTCCGAAGGCTTCAGCCCGACCAGGATTTATGTCGAGGACACCTTTGCCCGCTCCGTTCCCGGCGGCGTCGGCAACGCCAAGACCGCCGGCAACTACGCGGCCAGCCTTAAGGCCCAGGCCCTTGCCCACGACAAGGGCTATACCCAGGTCCTGTGGCTGGATGCGGTCGAGCACAAATATGTCGAGGAGGTGGGCACCTCTAATATCTTCTTCCTGATCGATGGCGAAGTGATCACCCCGCCGCTGGAGGGATCGATTCTGCCCGGCATCACCAGGGATTCGGTTTTGCAGCTGGCGCGCGACTGGGGCTATCCGGTCAGCGAGCGCCGCATCACCATCGACGAGGTTCTCGCCGCTGGCAGAAAGGGGACCCTGCAGGAGAGTTTCGGCACCGGCACCGCGGCGGTGATCAGTCCGGTGGGCGAATTCTGTTACCGGGATGAGTGCGTCCAGATCAACGGCGGCACTGCCGGTGCTTTGGCCACACGGTTGTATGAAGAGTTGCAGGCCATCCAGTTCGGGTATCGCGAAGACCCGCACAAGTGGCGCGTTCGGGTCGGATGAGGCGATCCGCGCGCACGTTTCCGCCTCCTTAAACCTTTTCATTTCAAAGGGTTGGTCGATATTTTTTTTTCGGCCAACCCTCCCTTGATTTTTCGGGAACCGAACCTATTATTTTGCGCAGTTTGAAGACCGAAGCTTCGTTTTCGTCCAACAATGCGGTTTGAACCGACCGTCGGACCTCAAACTACCCCCATCGGTTCAAACGTTTTCATTTCAATGCTCACAACAAAACAAAGAAGGAGGAGTGTTCATGAAAATTCGTCCATTGAATGACCGTATCCTGGTCAAGCGATTGGAAGGAGAGGAAAAAACTGCCGGCGGCATCATTATTCCCGATTCGGCCAAGGAGAAACCGGCCGAGGGTGAAATCGTCGCCATCGGTCCCGGCAAGCGCAACGACGCCGGTGAGCGCGTCGCCATTGATCTGGCGGTGGGCGATCGTGTGCTGTTCTCCAAATACGGCGGCACCGAGGTGAAGCTGGACGGCGAGGATTTTCTGATAATGCGCGAGGATGATATCCTTGGTGTGGTACAGGCGTAAGAAAAAGGAATCCATCCAAACGAATTATTGAGGAGACAATAGAATGGCTGCAAAAGATCTGAAGTATGGTGCCAAGGCTCGGGAAAAGATGCTGACCGGTGTCAACACCCTGGCAAACGCTGTCAAGGTGACCCTCGGGCCCAAGGGACGCAATGTATTGATCGAGAAATCCTTCGGCGCGCCCGTCATCACCAAGGACGGCGTCACCGTGGCCAAGGAGATCGAACTGAAGGACAAGTTCGAGAACATGGGCGCCCAGATGGTCAAGGAAGTCGCTTCCAAGACCTCGGACGTCGCCGGTGACGGCACCACCACCGCCACCGTTCTCGCCCAGGCCATCTACACCGAAGGCGCCAAGTTGGTGGCCGCCGGTTCCAACCCGATGGAAATCAAGCGCGGCATCGATGCCTCCGTCGCCGCCGTGGTTGCCGAGTTGGGTAAGATCGCCAGCCCGACCAAGGAGCAGAAGGAGATCGCCCAGGTCGGCACCATCTCCGCCAACAACGACGGGACCATCGGCAACATCATTGCCGAGGCCATGGACAAGGTCGGCAAGGAAGGCGTCATCACCGTGGAAGAGGCCAAGTCCATGGAGACCTCGCTGGATGTGGTCGAGGGCATGCAGTTCGACCGCGGCTACCTTTCCCCCTACTTCGTCACCGATCCGGAGCGGATGGAAGTCAGCATGGACGAGCCGCTGATCCTGATCAACGAAAAGAAGATCTCCAGCATGAAGGACCTGCTGCCGATCCTCGAGTCCGTGGCCAAGATGGGCAAGCCGCTGTGCATCATCGCCGAGGACGTGGACGGCGAGGCCCTGGCCACTCTGGTGGTCAACAAGCTGCGCGGCACCCTCAACGTCGCCGCGGTCAAGGCCCCCGGCTTCGGTGACCGCCGCAAGGCCATGCTCGAAGACATCGCCATCCTCACCGGCGGCCAGGTGATCACCGAAGACCTCGGCATCAAGCTCGAGAACGTCACCATCAACGACCTGGGCACCGCCAAGCGCGTGGTGATCGACAAGGACAACACCACCATCATCGACGGCGCCGGCGACAAGGAGAAACTGGCCGCCCGGGTCAAGCAGATCCGCGCCCAGATTGAGGACACCACCTCCGATTATGACCGCGAGAAGCTGCAGGAGCGGCTGGCCAAGCTGATCGGCGGCGTGGCGGTGATCAATGTCGGTGCCGCCACCGAGGTCGAGATGAAGGAGAAGAAGGCTCGCGTCGAGGATGCGCTGAACGCCACCCGTGCCGCGGTGGAGGAGGGCGTTGTTCCCGGCGGCGGCGTGGCCTACCTGCGCTGCCTCAAGGTCCTCGATACCCTCAAGATCGAAGGTGAGCAGGCCCTGGGACGGAACATCATCCGCCGCGCCCTCGAGGAGCCGGTTCGTCAGATCGCCACCAACGCCGGCTGCGAAGGCTCGGTCATCGTCGAGCATGTCAAGAACCTGGAAGGTCCCATGGGCTTCAACGCCGCCACCGAGAAATATGAGGACCTGATCGAGGCCGGCGTCATCGACCCGGCCAAGGTGACCCGTTCCGCTCTGCAGAACGCCGCCTCTGTTTCCGGCCTGTTGCTGACCACCGAGTGCATGATCGCCGAGATGCCCGAGGAAGACAAGGGTGCCGGCGCTGCCGGTATGCCTCCTGGCGGTATGGGCGGCATGGGTGGCATGGGCGGCATGATGTAAGTCCTGCCACCTGATGTCCGGTACTCGGTACCGGGTGTTGTGCAAAGTGCCCTTTCCTGCGGATTTTTCGTGGGAAAGGGCATTGTTTTTCAGTGTGGCGCCAACCCTTGCCGGGCGGGAGTTTTCTTGTTGACAAACAACGGGAAATCTAGAATATTGGCGCGTCCAAGCCACCCGGCTTTTCAGATACTGGCGATGTAGCTCAGCCGGTTAGAGCATACGGCTCATATCCGTAGTGTCCGGGGTTCAAGTCCCTGCATCGCCACCATTTCTAAGTCCGGAGACATCCGGCGACATATATAAACCCGCAATTCTACAAGGATTGCGGGTTTTTTGTTGTCCAGGGTAGTCTTAAAAAATCCATTGACATCTGGGGGTATATGGGGGCAAAGTTGGGGGCATCGACCTTTCTTGCTATTGACGATGCCCCCATGAGACAGTTTTTTCATCTGAATGTGATGAGAATGCAATATGTTATTGAACAGTCTCAGGGGTTGCTTGGTGTTCCTTCCCTCTTGAACACCTGGGGGCATCTTATCTATGACGATAAAAGGAGATGCCCCCATGCCATTGTCAGATATCAGTGTTCGCAACGTTAAACCAGGGATACGGAACCAGAGATTATTCGATGGTGGTGGCCTTTACCTCGAAGTCACGCCCAGTGGTGGAAAACTCTGGCGTTACAAGTATCGTTTTGGCGGGAAAGAGAAGCGAATCGCGCTTGGTGCTTACCCCGAAATCTCTCTGAAAGAGGCACGAATACGGCATGCTGAAGCTCGAAAGCAACTGGCCAATGGGGTAGACCCGGGTGAAGCGCGAAAAGCTGCCAAGTCATCAGGACAGGGAGGTGATAGTTTTGAGGCGGTTGCCCGTGAATGGCATGCTATCTTTTCGCCATCCTGGTCCGAGTCTCATCGTAAGAAATTGCTAGGCAGGTTGGAACTTTATTTATTTCCATGGATTGCAAGACGACCGGTCCATGAGATAGCTGCTCCTGAGATCTTAGGCGTGATTCGTAAGATTGAGGCAAAAGGACACCTCGAAACAGACCATCGAGCCCTTGAATTATGCGGACAGATTCTTCGCTTTGCCGTTCAAACGGGTAGAGCCGAAAGGAATTGTGCAGCTGATTTAAAAGGGGCCATTCCACCAGCCATCAGTAAACGGATGGCATCAATAACTGATCCCGTGCAAATAGGTCATCTGCTGGATGGGATTGACCGTTATCCTGGGTCATTCATTACTCGCTGTGCGCTGCAACTTGCCCCACTCTTATTCCTGCGCCCAGGTGAACTCCGCAAAGCTGAATGGTCAGAATTCAATCTTGTTCAAGCAGAATGGCGAATTACCATTGATCGTATGAAACGAAGCCAGCAGGAAAAAGAAGCGAGACGAGGTGAGGTAGCCCATATTGTTCCTCTTTGTCGGCAGGCGATTGATATATTGAACGATTTACATATGCTCAGCGGCCAATGTCGTTATCTCTTCCCAGGGTTGCGAAATAAGGATCGCCCAATAAGTGACGCCACGTTGACAAACGCCTTGCGCCGAATGGGGTATACCGGTGACGAAATTACGGTCCATGGCTTTCGTCATATGGCCTCAACACGGCTTCATGAGATGGGTTTTCCGTCGCACCTCATTGAAAAACAACTCTCCCATGGTGATCGAAATAGAATAAGAGCAGTCTATAACCATGCGGAGTATTTGCAAGATCGTCGTAAAATGATGCAGGCATGGGCTGATTATCTTGATTCTCTCAAGAGTGAGAAACGCCCTTCGATTCTCCAGGAGAGGTCGTAGCGGATATCTAAAGAGAATAGGAGAGCGCCTGTTGTGTTATGAGCCTTTTCAGTCTGAGCCCCGCCGGAGGCAGAGCGCCTCTCCGCCTTCGCCACCTGAAGGTGGAGCGTGGCTGTGGGAAAGGGGCAAGGCTGCGAGTGAGCGAGCACCCGCAGGGCTTGGCCTTGCGGCTTTACCGCAGCCATGCTATCTGGGTAACCCCGCCTTTTAATGCGCTACAAACACCAAAGGCCTCCCCAACCGGGGAGGCCTTTCACTTCTTTCTCAATGTCCGCGTCGCGTTAGATTGCCAAACGGTCAATTTATGCCGTGGCCGATGGTTATAATCTGAACCACCGCGAGAAGTCACCTTCCCGATTCGCCCCCAAGAGTTCAGCGTGGGACTGTTCACCGCTGCCGGCCTGTGCGCCTCTGCGCCTATCAGGTCAGTTGTGCAGATCTGCCACATAAGAGGTCCGGCTCTGCGGGCCGATCCGTGTGTCGTCAGACAAAGCGCCACGGTGCGCTACATATCGTCACTGTATTCGGGCCATGGGGGATGGTCAACCGGTTTTCTTGGCTGTTTTCCAGCAAGCCGCTTCATCTTGGCCCTGGCGTTGAACAGCTCCCGTTGCTGGGATTCGACCTTGCGCTCCAGTATCGTGATCTGTTTGCCGCGCTCACCGCTCTTCATCATTTGGTCAAAGGATTCTTTCCGGGCTTGCTGGAGCAATGTTCGCAGGTTCTTTATCTCAACTTCTTGTATCTGCTGATTGTTGCGCAGACTTTCAGCCAGCTCCCGGAGCTTTATCTCCTCTGAAGTCACTTCTTTTGCTGGTGGTTGCTCGCCATCCAGCAAACGGTAAAGCCAGTGATACCCAACTCCCAGGACGTATCCGGACAGGATACAGAGCAGCGCTAGCGGCCACAGCTCCCACAAGGCTTGCCAGCCGATGCCATACGAAACCAAGGCAAAACTGCTCACCACCTTGCCCGCCAGGCGTTCCACCAGCACCAACCCATCCTCGGGGAGATAAAACGGGTCTGTCGCCAAGCGGAAGAACCCCAACCGGGCATGATCCAAGCCAGCCAAAGAACAACCAACAGAGGCAAGAAACCAACAAGAAACCAGAGGCTACGCCATTCTTTTTTCATCGCAGATAGGCCTCGGTGGTGTCCTTGTCAAAATGACCAACCTCCTGGGCCACCGTCGCCTTGGCCTGGTCATAGCGCATCCCCCGCTGCTGCAACTCGTTCATCCGCTCCTGGGCGTAACTGTGACGCAGACCATGACCTCCGTTGGAAAAGCCCAACTCGCGCTTGCTGGCGGCGGAAAAGCTCTGACTCCAGGCCCGTCCGCCACCGATGCCGTAGTGCTGGCGGTAGTGCACGCCCCGGTCGATCACCAGGCGGGGCTCCTCCAAACGCCTGGCTTCCAAGGCAGTGACCAACTCCCGGGACAGCACCACCTCGCGTACCAAACCACCCTTGCCGACAACGGTGTAGCCATCTCCATCCCGGCCGGTGAACCGCTCCGCACTCCACTGACGATGACCGGAGGCTGCCCTTTCACCAGCCGGCCGCAGGGTGAGCAGCTCATGCGCCCGTAACCCGGCATGATAGGCCAACCGGGTGGCCAGGCTGTTGGCCTCGCTCTGGGCGTGCGCTATCCGTTCCACCTGGACCGGGGTGTAGCTGCGAGTGGCTAGGGTGCTCTCTTTGCTGCTGCAGACGATCTCCAGCTTTTGTCCCAGATGGATCTGGATCGCTTGACGGTCCAGATCGAGGGTTTTCTGACCGACTACCACTGAGCGTTCGGCCAGATACTGCCGGGCCTCCTGTTCGGTGGCACTGTGCAGATCTCCCAATCGATGCTGGCGGAGATAGTCGGCAAAGCCCTTGAGGGCCTGTTCATAGCTCCGGGCCGTACCCAGACTGTGAATCCGACCGTCGTTCTGGTGATCATGCCTGCCGGTCCCCAGGGCAATTTTGCGGGAGACTGCATGTTCAGCCTGGGCCTTCGGGGAGCGGAAGCTCGGCATGGTGCAACTCCGGCAAGCGTTTCAGATAGCGGTCAATCGAGCTACGGTGAATCCGGCAGCGACGGATGCGCAACCATTCGGCCAGGTCGGCACAGGAAGCGCCGGCCCGCCGCATGGCCACCAGTTCGGCCCGGTAGCGGTCCAGCCGGCTTTTACGGTAGTGTTTCCTCCTGGCCACTGCCCGGCGGCTGCGAATGCGCGCGACCTCGGTCTGCGCATCAAATGTCTCGTCAGGTGTCTCCATGGTTCGTCCTCCACGCTTTGTCGCGCCCGGCGCGGCAAAAGCGGTGCTGGGGTGCGGGTTCCGCGCTGTGTCGGCGCCTGCTGACACAGCGCGGAAATCCGGGCATCGGTTTTCACAGTGGCCGGCAGCAGGTGGCAAACAATCTTCAGCTTGTCACCGCTGCAACCACCGGGGATTTCCGCGTCTGCTGCATTGCAGCCGTGCAAGGCACGGTTGCCACGCTCTCAGGAGCAGCCGCTCACCTGCCGTGCCTCCCAGGCCTTCATCTTGGCCAGGATCTGAACCACGCCCTCCGGGGCATGAGTGCCGACAGGATACTCATCCCGGGCAACGGTGCAGAACTGGTCACGCTCGCTGTCGCTCAGACTCTGCCACAGTTGGTCACGGGCTTGGTTTTCAATCTCTTCCATCTGCTGCTGAGCCACTAGCCCGGCCGTTTGCACCTCCTGTCGCCTCCGGGTCTCCTGAGCACGTTTCTGCCGTTCGTCAGGAGGCACATACCAGTCGGGGATAACCAGGGTTTCGCAGAGGGTGTTGAGGTAGCCACCCGGATTGCGGATCTCCACCCGGTCACGTCGCCAGGTTTCCGCCGCGACATCGGCGGCCTGCCGCAAACGCCCAGGACCGTGACGTTGCATCAGTCCACCCAGTTCCTGATCAGAGATGTGTGACAACGGTCCTGAATCAGTGACAGCCATGGCCGGATTTCCCTTTCATGGTTCTGTTAAGTCGTTTTTCAGGGAGTGACTTCTCCCCAAGTTGGCATAACCCGCACGCTACGGCGACATTGGCGTCTTGTTCCTT
>Ga0265295_1001833_pt1 | contig 36120 bp, 35 predicted proteins | sample Munlansysbiofilm_FD_192503 | JGI IMG/M metagenome (GOLD analysis project Ga0265295, IMG submission 192503) | Leachate microbial communities from a municipal landfill in Southern Ontario, Canada - Methane capture system biofilm | ecosystem: Engineered > Solid waste > Landfill > Unclassified ... | reverse complement strand
CCCTCGCAAGGCATTGGAATTGTTGAGGAATATACCATAGATTACGTCCCGGCGCAAGAAAAAAATTGCAAATAATCTAATGATTTAAACTATTTGTCGGATCTTCTCTTTTTGCGGTGGCATCATTCCTGTCAATCAGATGTATATCGGTGAAACGGCGGAAGTGCTGGCATTGAATGGCTCCGCAGTCGAAATCGGACGACTAAAAAGTATGGGGCTAAGGGAGGGAAAGCTGATCGACCTTCTACTCCTTGATCTCCTCTTCGCCAGAAAGCTCGTCATTGGGCTCGACAACTCGCGGATTGCCTTCCATGCGGATCTAGCCGAACGCATCCTGGTTCGCCCACTTAAGAGCCATTATGAATATATCAAAGCACAGGCCTATTATGACAAATTGACCAGTTGCCTCAACCGCCACGTCGCCGACACCCTCATCCGGGAGGAGGTCGAGAAATTCGTCGTCAAGTCTGTTCCCTTCTCCCTGCTTCTAGCTGACGTTGACCATTTCAAGCGGATCAACGATACCTACGGCCATCAGATGGGCGACGGGGTATTGAGAGATGTTTCGGAGGTGCTGCGACGGGGGCTACGGCGTTCGGACGCCCTTTGCCGATGGGGAGGAGATGAGTTTTTGATTTTGCTGCGAGGAACGGTTCTGGATGAAGCCAAAGAGATTGCCGAGCGATTGCGCCAAAAGGTCGAAAGCTTTGCCTTGCCGCTGCTGCTAGGGCATGGGGTGACGGTGAGCATTGGCGGCTCTGGATTGCCCCCTGGCCGGTCGCTCGATCGCCTTTTCGCCGAAGCCGACTCCGCCCTCTATGCAGCAAAAGCGACCGGGCGCAACCGGGTGTCGATATGTTGACACCGAGCTTTCATTTCCCTGTGCGGGCCATTCCTCGCTCCTCCGGATTCGCTTTGGAGACCTGTCAACTCCATCAGTTTGCCGAAGCCTTGGGCAATGCCGTCGATGCGCGGGACGCCGCGACCTTCCATCACTCCGAGGAAGTAGCGGTCGTCAGCCAGATGCTCGCAAGAGCTTTGGGACAATCGCCGGACCAAGCGGAAATGATTCATCTGGCCGGGCACCTGCACGATATCGGTAAAATCGGCATTCCTGACGTGGTCCTGAAAAAACAAGGGCCGCTCAGCCCTGAAGAATGGGACTGGATGCGACACCATCCGGGAATCGGAGCTGCCATCGTCAACCCGGTGGATGCGTTTCGCAGGCATGGCATTGCGGATATGATTCTCTGCCACCACGAGCGTTTCGACGGCAAAGGGTATCCATGCAGGCTGATCGGCGCCAACATTCCTCTCGGCGCCCGGATCATTGCCGTAGCCGATACGCTGTCGGCCCTGCTCCAAGACCGGCCTTATCGCCAGCGAACGGATCTTGCCGCTGCCTGTGCTGAGATACGGCGCTGCTCCGGTACCCAGTTCGACCCGCTAGTGGTTCTTGCTCTCGAATCGATCATGGACAAGGTAAAAGTCTTTTTCAATACCAGAGCAACCGTCAATCCAGCCCATCTTACTAGGAGCCTGTCTGGTGCTGAAGATCTCGGGCTTGCCATAGCGGGCAAACGCATCTTCGAGCACGTCCACGCAGAAGTCGGAATCCATGGTATTGGATAAGCGCCAAGAGAGAACCTTGCGGCTGGCCCAGTCCATAATGACCACCAGGTACAGAAAGCCGCGCCGCATGGGGATGTAGGTAATGTCGGCACACCAGACTTGGTTGAGCTTCTTGATCGTCAGACCGCAAAGGAAGATACGAGGCCGCGGCGGAAATGCCCCGGAAGATTTTGGGCTTCCAGGCTGCGGTGCCCGCAGACAACGGTGCTTCAATGAGGCCGGGGCGGAGATGCCCCGGAAGATGATGATATTGGTGGAATTCTTGCTGATGGTGTTATGGCTTCAATGAGGCCGGGGCGGAGATGCCCCGGAAGATCCCGATTTTAAAGATGAAAGATCGGTAGCAGGTGGAGCTTCAATGAGGCCGGGGCGGAGATGCCCCGGAAGATAGTGGTTTACCAGTCAAGGATGGTCCAGACTGCGATGCTTCAATGAGGCCGGGGCGGAGATGCCCCGGAAGATCTTTCATCAGGCAAAACACCACCCGAAGAATCAGTGGCTTCAATGAGGCCGGGGCGGAGATGCCCCGGAAGATATCCGGCGAAGCCCTCGACTATAAAGATATATTCGTCGCTTCAATGAGGCCGGGGCGGAGATGCCCCGGAAGATTATCCAATGCTCAAATTCTCAAGGTTGTATGTCAAGCTTCAATGAGGCCGGGGCGGAGATGCCCCGGAAGATTCATAAATGACGACATCAAACGCATGGATAATGACGCTTCAATGAGGCCGGGGCGGAGATGCCCCGGAAGATTCGTCGGAATCGCCCGTTGAACGCTGGTTTGGCGTCGCTTCAATGAGGCCGGGGCGGAGATGCCCCGGAAGATTCTGCAACCGAAGCCCATCAACCCCCTTGAGCGCCCGCTTCAATGAGGCCGGGGCGGAGATGCCCCGGAAGATGCTCGAAGCGCGCTTTGCTCGCGCACAGCGCAAAGCAGCTTCAATGAGGCCGGGGCGGAGATGCCCCGGAAGATTGTCAGCTCCGGCAAGTAGACATCTAACCCAGAGATGCTTCAATGAGGCCGGGGCGGAGATGCCCCGGAAGATAAGCAGTAAATGTACTACATGTCGGATCCCAACCGGGCTTCAATGAGGCCGGGGCGGAGATGCCCCGGAAGATGCTTGGATTGCCCACGTAAGTACAATGCCTTGCGCAAAGCTTCAATGAGGCCGGGGCGGAGATGCCCCGGAAGATTTGGTTGATGTCCAGGTAGAACTTCTTGAGAGGCGCTTGCTTCAATGAGGCCGGGGCGGAGATGCCCCGGAAGATTCTCCCTCATGGGCAATGGCGTATCCAAGAGCACGGTAGCTTCAATGAGGCCGGGGCGGAGATGCCCCGGAAGATAATACGTTGACCGGTGAGCTATTCATTTGCACGGAGCTTCAATGAGGCCGGGGCGGAGATGCCCCGGAAGATATGGTAGCGAGCAGACCGACACCATTACCACCACCAGCTTCAATGAGGCCGGGGCAGAGATGCCCCGGAAGATGTGCGTTTAGTATAACTCCATGTGTCGGACAAAGTGCGCTTCAATGAGGCCGGGGCGGAGATGCCCCGGAAGATCAAGATGAAGGGAACTATTACCGATCTGACAAATAAGCTTCAATGAGGCCGGGGCGGAGATGCCCCGGAAGATGTCGAGCGAGTTCGAGTCGGCGACGATCGACCTCAAGCTTCAATGAGGCCGGGGCGGAGATGCCCCGGAAGATGGCATCACCGAGAAGGCCGCAGACGCCGAGCTGCCCGCTTCAATGAGGCCGGGGCGGAGATGCCCCGGAAGATCCGACGTAGACGCCGTTGCCGAGGTCTTCCTTACCGCTTCAATGAGGCCGGGGCGGAGATGCCCCGGAAGATGTTGTCGTCGGGACGGAAGCCGCCCCGAAAAAAAGGCTTCAATGAGGCCGGGGCGGAGATGCCCCGGAAGATCCGCGCCGGATCTCGGCCAGATAGCCGGCCAGGGTGAGGCTTCAATGAGGCCGGGGCGGAGATGCCCCGGAAGATGATGAGCGGCTCATCTGCATCGCCAGGTTCGAAGCGCTTCAATGAGGCCGGGGCGGAGATGCCCCGGAAGATTTTATGGAGGTATTCAACGCCGCGACCGAGACGGTAGCTTCAATGAGGCCGGGGCGGAGATGCCCCGGAAGATGGGTGTTGCCGGACGGACATCAGTCGTCCAGACGTTGCTTCAATGAGGCCGGGGCGGAGATGCCCCGGAAGATGCGAAAGACCGCATCGAAAGCTATGTCGGCATTGCGGCTTCAATGAGGCCGGGGCGGAGATGCCCCGGAAGATTAAATCCTGTAACTGGAGAAAAACAGAAAATTGACAGCTTCAATGAGGCCGGGGCGGAGATGCCCCGGAAGATGCCGGGGGTCAATGTTACCTCCTCTTCGCCAACGAGCTTCAATGAGGCCGGGGCGGAGATGCCCCGGAAGATGCAGCGGGCGTCCATGGCCTCGCGCTGCCAGGCTTTGCTTCAATGAGGCCGGGGCGGAGATGCCCCGGAAGATCAATGTCCGCGTCATCCAGGGCGACGGGGTTACCCCGGCTTCAATGAGGCCGGGGCGGAGATGCCCCGGAAGATAGCAGCCTCGGCAGAGGGCTGCATCTCCGTCATAGCGCTTCAATGAGGCCGGGGCGGAGATGCCCCGGAAGATGACGATCAACGCCGCCGAACAGGGCTACCGCGAAGAAGCTTCAATGAGGCCGGGGCGGAGATGCCCCGGAAGATCACTTCGAGCTGACCCGTGATTAACGTCATCCGCTAGCTTCAATGAGGCCGGGGCGGAGATGCCCCGGAAGATACACCGATTGTCACCGATTCCCTCTTTACCGGCGTCGCTTCAATGAGGCCGGGGCGGAGATGCCCCGGAAGATCCTTCCCGTTCCGTCGAGCGTGTCGGCATAGGCGTTGCTTCAATGAGGCCGGGGCGGAGATGCCCCGGAAGATAAGATATCCCTTTTTGAAGAGAGAGCCAAAAACGTTGCTTCAATGAGGCCGGGGCGGAGATGCCCCGGAAGATACGCTTCGCCGCTCTTTACTCCCTCCCGATATGATTGCTTCAATGAGGCCGGGGCGGAGATGCCCCGGAAGATCCGGAAACAGCATGGATGCCTACCGCTGGTTCGACCGCTTCAATGAGGCCGGGGCGGAGATGCCCCGGAAGATAATTTTTACCGCTGCTGACGTATCCGCCCTTGCGGGGCTTCAATGAGGCCGGGGCGGAGATGCCCCGGAAGATTTCGCCGGAGCAGAAACGATGGCTGGCGATTTTTGGCTTCAATGAGGCCGGGGCGGAGATGCCCCGGAAGATAGTACATTTACGACACCGTCGAAAACGTCAGCAACGCTTCAATGAGGCCGGGGCGGAGATGCCCCGGAAGATCTTTGTCGCCGACCAGAGCATCGGTCACGCCGTCCGGCTTCAATGAGGCCGGGGCGGAGATGCCCCGGAAGATTGCGGTACTTGGAACGGAAGCCTTTCAGCGCGGCGTGCTTCAATGAGGCCGGGGCGGAGATGCCCCGGAAGATCATGGTTTCCACGCCATTATTTCCCCCTCGCCTTCTTGCTTCAATGAGGCCGGGGCGGAGATGCCCCGGAAGATGATATTTTCGGCCTGTCCGCAGCGTCTGCATACTAGCTTCAATGAGGCCGGGGCGGAGATGCCCCGGAAGATGAGAAGGCCGCAGACGCGGAGCTGCCAAAGGCGTTGCTTCAATGAGGCCGGGGCGGAGATGCCCCGGAAGATGCTGAACTCCATGGTTTCCGTGGCGGCATCGGCGACGCTTCAATGAGGCCGGGGCGGAGATGCCCCGGAAGATAGGACCAGGGGCGAACCGGTCAACCGGCCAAAGGCTTGCTTCAATGAGGCCGGGGCGGAGATGCCCCGGAAGATAATAGAGATCAAGGACGCATGGGAGAACGACAATTATGCTTCAATGAGGCCGGGGCGGAGATGCCCCGGAAGATGGCAGCTACGTCACCCAACCGCCGATGGTCATTGTGGCTTCAATGAGGCCGGGGCGGAGATGCCCCGGAAGATCAGGATCGAACGGCCGCAGTAACCCAAGCTCTCCAGCTTCAATGAGGCCGGGGCGGAGATGCCCCGGAAGATGATCATCACGCCTACCTGACCCTCGCCGAAGAGATGGCTTCAATGAGGCCGGGGCGGAGATGCCCCGGAAGATAGTCTGGTTGTAACAGTAGATGAATCGCGGGTTCAAGAGGATATTTTCGAGAGGTTGGTAAATACATCCCGAAAAATCGATTCCGGCTTGGCCATACCCCTCTTGCAAAAGAACAACTATTCGATTTTCAAAGAACTTATCCCGTTCGAGCACCTCCCGCCCTTTCACCACCACCTCAGCTCTCGCACGGTTCAGGCAACAGCGCCCCGCAAGGACGGCCATCAAACGATCACCGGATCCCGCTGGATCGGCTCGAAACTCTTGCCGATACTGCGAACATGAGGGATGACGTTCTCGGCCGGACCCAGGTCGAGAATCAGCACATGGTCTTCGCGGTGATTGACGATTTCGCTGATAGCGGCTTCCAACTGCAACATCCGCATTTTTCCCAGCCGGCACTGGAATACCGACAACTGCAACCATTCGCCGTAGCCGTGCATGGTTTTGAAGAGACGACGCCAGCGGCGCGGGTTGCCGACATCGTAGCTGACGATATAAAGATGATCCATGGCCGTTACCGGGTCACGAAAACGGGATACGAAGGGATCTCCCCCGTCAGAAAACGGATCAGCAACCGGGCCTGCACTTCCAGCAACCGACGGTAGCTCAGCCGATATTTGAAGATCGGATGGGTCACCTCCTGATTCATTCGCCGTTCAAAGGCGGCGATAAAACTCTTTCTCCCCTTTTCGGTTAGGTTACATGCGCCAGCGGCGTGAACGAAATCTTCCCGCCGGACTTCGCCGTTGTTGATCGCCGTCAGCACCGTCGAGTCGGCGATCAGCGGCCGGAAGGGCTCCATCATGTCGAGCGCCAGGGCCGGCCGGCCGAACCGAGGTTGATGATAGAAACCCCGATAGGGATCGAGTCCGACGGCGGCCAGGGTCACGGTCCACTCGCGGGTGAGCATGGCATAGGCGAAGGAAAGCAGGGCGTTGACGGGATCGCGAGGCGGCCGGCGGTTGCGGCAGGTCATGTCGAACGCCATGGCGCCATCGTTTGCGCCGCTGAACATGCCGGAGAATTTCTCGAAGTAGCGTCCAGCCGCCGTCCCCTCCACGCCCAAGAGTGTTTCCAGCGAGTCGGACCGCATGGCCGACCGAATTCCCCGATGCAATGCCGCCAGAGCCGGTTCCACATCTTCCCCCTCCTCTTTCCAATTCCGTTTCAGCAGTGTGCGGCCATTGGCGATTTTGCCGGCGACCAGGCGCCGGGCCAGACGCAGACAAACTTCGGAATCGAAACTGGCCCGGTATTGAGAGGTTCGCGTCTCCACGTTGCGATGCCCGGTGCTTACCGTGTGCCCCATGAACCAGCCGCCGTAACTAAGCCAGGTAACGGGGATTTCCCGAACCAGGCATTCGTGCAAGGCGGGCGTGGAGAGGCTGGCGTTGCCGAACAGCACTACCTGCGAGGTATCGCCATAGGCCGCTGTCGCAACCTTCTCTTTTTCGACCTCGATAACCAATCGTTCGCCGTCCTTGCGCACATAGGCCCGAGGCGATTGCACGTACAGCGGCAGACCCTTTTCGTTTGCGGCGAAGATCGGCCGAGGCGGCAACCCTGCCTGGCCTAAAAAGCGGATTTCTTCGGGCAGGCAGATTCCAACCAGCGAACAGCGAGGACATTTGGGGCTGTCCTCCAGCGGCGGGGGGATATTTCCCTCCCGTGCCATCGCTCGGAAATTTCGGATAGCGGCCTGGGTCAGTTCCATCAAGGCATCATCGAAGACGACCGGAACCCGCTCTTTCGAGGCGACAAAATAGAGTTCGCCGCCGGGGCATTCGTATCCTTGTTCCCGCAACAACAGGCCTTGGGCGCACAACTGGACCCGCTCGGGATCGTAGGCGCCGCTCGCCACATGGGGGCGCTTGCCCCGCTTGTAATCCACGGGACGTACCTCGTTTCCCGTCCCTTCGACCAAGTCGATCTTGGCCGTGATCCCCAGCAGGTCGGAACCGAGACTGACCGACCGCGAGTGGATCAATTCGTCTTTCTCCGGGGATTCCGGCAACGGCGCTCCGCCTTTACGATCCACCCGTCGGTGCTTGATGGTTCCGTCCACCGTGTCGGCGCTGGGCGCGAACTCGCCCTGGACCCACATCTGATAGCCGAGCCGGGGACAATAGACGAATTCGTTGAGCATCCGTACCGGGATCAGGGGAAAGTCTTCGTTTGTGGCCTTCATCACACCCTCCATGCAATATTTCCCAAATTGGGCATTGCCCACATGATCGGTCTCTGCTATTTTTGCTTCAGGAGGTCGAAACCCATGCTCACACAAACAGATTCCCGCCGACGGATTACCCTGCCCCCCACCACCGGCATCAAACCGGGCGACACGGTGGATATCGAAGTGCTCGAAGACGGCCGCATCCTGCTGATACCGGTGGAACCCGTCCCCCGCCATCAGCTGTGGGCCTGGACCGTCGAGACCAAGGAAGCCATCTCTCGATCTCTGACCGATTCCCGCCCCTCGGAGAAGATCGAAACCGAGAAGGACGCGGAAAAAGTCGCCCAAAGGTGGTCCGGTGAGGATTGAAATCCGTCCCGCCTTCGACGAAGCGGTCATGGCCGCCGAATTGCCGGTGCGCAAAGCGGCGGCCAAAATGCTGGTGCTGCTGCAAGCGCTCGACCTCCCCGAATTGTGGAAACATCCCGGCCTGAACTTCGAAAAACTCCACGGGATGATCGAACCGACCACCGGGCAGCAACTCTACTCCCTGCGCGTCACCGGCAGCTCCCGGGCCATCGCCTGCTTGCTCAACGGCCCGACCCTGGTGCTGGTCAGCCTGCATGTGCAGCACGACAAGGCGTACCACCGCAAGTAATCCTTCCCACCTGCCCTTCTTCCCGTATATTCCAATTTCTCTACCACACAGTCGCATTATACCTTGGGTGCGAAAAGGCCAAGGCCGTAGTGGCTGCCGTAGCCGAGACAAAGCGGCCCAACAACGGGCTCAGCAAACCGAAGCCGAACTGTAAAACCACAATTGACGAACGGTGGCGGTCCGTGTTTGCGAATCCGCGTAAAATGTCGATGCCGCAGAAACTCAGGGTTTTCCCGTGGATCGACGATCACCACTTCCACAGGTGCCGGGAAGTTCCGAGTCTCCAGTTCCGCGCCAATTTGTCCGGCCAGGCTGTTCTTGCCGTTGGACTTGAGATGGCGCGGAGGGACGAACGGAGTATGGCTGACCCATTCGGTTGCACCGTCCAAACCAAGGATTGAACGAAGGCCATCGCTACAATTCCCTGCCAGCGAATTCAGCTCTGATAACTCACTGCAAGATGCAGCCAAGGCCAGATGAAGTGCGTCGGTGTTTTTTGCATAAGTCCTGCGCGCAGCCCGTACCGCTGTTTGTGCGGCAGCGTCAAGCCCAGCCGGCGCCCAGACCAAGAAGTGGTCGAGTTGTCCGTCGCGGTCGAGGTCAAGCGGCAGGATGTGGGCGTGCTCATGGCGTCCGCCTAGTGGCTTGCGGTTCTCGTCGCAGCCAGAAAGGATGCGGTGATGAGACTTAACCTTATTCACTAGAGTCTTGTGCAGCCTCTCGCCGTGAATCAGGGAGTAGGTGACCGACGGCAGTGCGTGGCGGTTGCCGGTGGCGGTCGCCATGGAAAGAAGAATCGCCTGAACCGGCGGAGCATTCACACGCCGAGCCTGAGCCGGCACACCGACCCTGAGAGCATCGCGTTTGCGCCAGTAGAGCACTCGACGACTGCCCGGAGGTTGACTCCACCCTTGTTTCTGCAGCCAGGATGTCTCCTTTTGCAGGGCATCAAGAAGGTCGAGCGGATAGGGTTCCAACTCTTTGTCCCGCTGTTTTTGTTCTTTCGCCGACAGCTTCTTTCCATTCGACGGCAACGGAAACTTGGCAGCTACGGCGTCTTCGGCCTTTTGACGCCATGACCCGTAATCGCCCTTCCGCTGGGGAGCCAGCAGCGAGACCTGCTCCCACCCCCAGCCCGGTGGGGCTTCGTTTGGTGAGCTGTTCGGTTCCGGGATCGCCTCTCCCGTTTCGGCCAACCGCGCCTCAACCCAGCTTTCGGCACGCCCCAGATAGCCAAGTTTTGCTGTCAGATCGGCAAGAAGGGACCTCTCCTCATCCGTCAGTTGTACATCCCAGGTCACATACAGAGCGCCTTCGTCGATCTGCGCCCAGGTGTCGAAAACCAGGGTTGTTTTTTCCCTCCCCTTGTCGAGCGTAGCAATAGGCATGTAGTGGCGGCTATGGGCGCCAACGGCCGGCGGCAGATGATACTCGGGGAGCACTTCCGCCAGTTTGGCGATGAGGCTCTGAGCCAACCACGGTGGCGCATCCCCATCCCAATTCCCCTTGGTGTAGCCGACAGAGAGAAGCGCACGCAGCAGCCGCCAGGGGGAGGGCGGCCACTCAACCATCCCTTCGTTGACGTGGTGGCCCCAAGGCGTTGCATGGTAACGCCGACCGGGGAACGTAAAGATCAAGGTCGGCATGGTCACTCCTTGTCTGGGTCAGTAGAGTTGGCCGCCTCAGCTTCATCGTTTTCCTGGTCCTTACCTTTTTTCAGTTCGTCGTTGAAGTTGACTTCGCTGACGGTCATCCTTTCCGCGCAGGCAGCAATGGCAGGACGCAAGGACTCCAGCAATGCCGTTCCCGGCGGCAGGGCAAAGCCTTTGGGGGCGGTAGCGCTGACCGTCTCGTTAACAGCCTGAAGATCGCAGGCGGTACGAAGCCGCAGATTGCCGTCGAGCAGAGTACGCACTTTGTAAAGGGCCAGCAGAATAAGTAGACGTTCCACTTCGGCACCAAGCCCGTAACCACGAATCTGAGCCAGATCGAGCTTGACATACAAGTTCAAGGACTCGGCGGTAAATTCGTCCCGCGCGAAGGGGACATTGCCGAATCCGTCTTTGGTAATCCCGGACGGATTGACGTGATCGTTCTTGACGCCGCCGGAAGCTGCGGTTCGTACGCCGTCAGCCTCTATGAACGCCTCTATGGCACGGGAGACACGGATACGGCCATCGATGCTTTCGAGAAAAACACCATGGAGTAAGGAACCAATATCAAAATGTAGGAGGGCCTCCGCCAACCAGTTTCTGTTCAGAAGAGGTGAGTCATTCGGGAAAATCCGGCTCTTAATTGCCGTATGAATCTGAGGTTGGCTTTCAAGTGGCGCCGACTTTTCAATATAGGCACTGTTCAAACGATGCGGTTCCAAAATACTGTCGGTAAGGAAGTTCCCATTCCGGCTAACCCGAACATGGGACAGACTGGCAAAGTCAGGGTTCAAAGCATTGCTGGCCTCGTCCCAGATGGTCAGTTCGAGGCGGTTGGCCATGCTCTGCGCACTCTCGACCAGCAGCGAAGTCCCCTGTTTGGTCTGGAAGGTCGCGGCACCGAGGGACGGAAAGCCGGTCGGTTGGAACCGTTGCCCCTGCAGGGGAGTCAGCGGAATGGTGAAGAGCAGGCGTTTGGCGGTGTTGAGGGGCGATAGATCGACGGACATGGCAATCCTCCTTGGTCAGATGTTGGCGTTGGGATCGAGACGACGGACGAAATATCCAGCGGTGTTTTTAGAAATCGGGAAGGCCAAGGCCGCTGCCCAGAGCCGTGCGGTTTCGGGGGAAACGGTGGCGCACTGCACCGTGGTGCCGATACCGGCGGCGCGCAGGCGGCGGCGGGCCAGTTCGAAAGCCGTGGCGGCATCGCCACTCTCCAGCCGTCGGAGAATGGCCGGGTCGATGCCGATCTCGAGCCCATCTTTCAAAGGCCATGGCAGGTGAGCCAGTCGAATGGCAAGCCAGGCATCGTCGGGGGTGTCGTGTTGCCAAGACGAAGGCGGAACGCAGTCCCCTTTCCAGCGGCGAAGATCGAGGGCCATGAGCGCCCGAGACAGTTCCAGAGTACGGTCGAGGTCGATGCCTCCGGCCAAGAGCCGGCCGATATCGGCTGGCGTGGCGCCATCTCGTTGTGTTGGAGCAAGTGGCAATCGTCGCCGCCCGTTCTGAGCTGCTTCGATAAGCCGACGACGCACAAGGGCAATGGCATCGTCCAAACCGCTGCGGCCATGGATGACAACGTCTGTCCTTTTCAGTAGTCGTGTCTGGGTTCCGGTTCCCGACTTGGCAAACTGACCTCTCCCCTGCATCGGCAGCCAATGCCGGCGCACACTGCTGGTCCAGTCGTATCGGTTGTCGGGGTCCGTCTGCAAGGCCAGGGCAAGGGCCAAGCGGAATTCAGCCGAACCGTCGTTGGCCGCTGCAACCCATTCGGGGCGCAACGGCGGAATCGGCCCGGCCCTGAAGCCACTCCCCGAAACCATTACCGCTTCCACCTTTGCTAGGGCCAGTAGAACTGCCTGCCAGTCGGCCGGGTTTTCTGGGTTCTGCGTGACAGCAAAAAGCGCATCCCCAAGAGCCCGCTCAGCTTGCCGGAACCGGGCAGGAGCGTTCTTGTCTCGGGCCTCGCGGCGCAGAGTGAAGAGCCAACGATAGCGGTCAAGGTCGTCAAGGCAGGGGAGCTGGGGAGAGAGCTTTTCGGGGACTCGGAAGCGGCCGAGAGGAACGGCAAAATGGGTCGCAAGATTATTGCGCTGCTGGTAACCATACCTGACGAATTCGTGAATTCCTTGTCGGACCCCTAGCGAGGCAATGGCTCGCACCATTGACCATGCATCCACGGCTTTGCCGCGAACTGTCGTCGCTCGCCCATCAACGAACATCTGGGAAACTTCCGATGCCAACATTGGCTGACGCCAAAGTGGGAACCATTGTTCACCTTGCCCAGGAAGCTCCTTACCCTTGTTGAGTTTGAACTCGTCAATCCTCGCCTCGCTAGGGTAACCGAATGAAGTTGGCGCCATATAAAACGGTGAGGACATCCACCGGGTACTGGATGTAGAGCTTCGTGTGGCAACGGCTGAGCGCACTATGCAACCACCTTCCAAGGCCAGCAGCAAATCCCAGGGAGTTGCCGCTGCCCCAGGTATAAATTGCCCCATTGACTGGGCCCAGTCGCAATGCGGGTTAGTGCTCTCGCTGAACAAGACCAGCGGCAAGGCATGTGCCCATGCCTTTTTCATTAGGCACTGCTCGATAGCCGCCATGTATGCCGCCGTATAGCTTCCGCTGCCTTCATTCCCCCCAGTGCCGAAAATGGCCGGGTGTTTTACCTCAAGTTCATTGCCGGCACCGATGATCGAAGCCACGGCATCCAACCAAAGCGTGGATTTGCCCCGAACGGAATGGCGTAAGGATTGAATAAGTCGACTTTTGTCGTCATCGTCAGGTTTTTTCCCTTTGGTCACTGTGGTTAAGGTGGCACGGACCACCTTAACCGTCTCCTTGTACACCTTGAAACGCAGGTCAGACGTTTGTTCAATATTCTCCAATACTAATCGTGCGCTTTTTTCCGAACTCCCAGGGTAAAAACCGGACCGTCCACCCCATGGGTTAAATATCGGCGTCGGCTCATACTTTTCCAGGAAGAACCTTTCCAAGGCATCCCGGCCCAGCACCGTCGCCAGTCGAAAACGCTCCCCCTCCCACCATCCACGGGCCTGCGGATCGGCCTGTTCGGCGACCAACCGCAGAATGCCGAGCGCCTTCAGGTAGTGGGCGAGGGGCGCAGGAGCACAACCGCTCAACTCGTGAATGTGCATCTTCATGGCATCACCTCCCCGCTGAGCAGATCGTCGGCCGCAACCGTCGTCATCGACACCCGCTGATCGGCAGCCCGCATGATCGCTTCATGCCAGGCCAAGCCGAACGGCCCGTAGGTCGCCAGCAGCGACAGCACTCGCTCAGTCCATCCCGGACCGGTCCGGGGATTGAGACCGGCTGCGGCCGGGAGCAGATCAAGGCGACTTTCCGGAAAGCGCGCCGTACTGCCGTCGGCGGTGAATAGAGGCAATGGCGGTAAAACCTCGCCGTCTCGAATCCCGCGAATGCGCAGGACGGTATCCGTCGCTTTCTGATCCGCCGGGCAGGCATGCCACGTCAGGCGAACCTTGCCGTGGTGTGCGCAGACCAGATAGAGCAGCAGATTGAAATGTTCTGCGGAAAGGGCAAGAACCTCTTGCTCGATAGGTGTCGGCAGTTCCGACGATGGTAGAGGGATGACGGGCTCCATGCCTGCCGCAGCCAGAAAATCGCGCCATGGCCCGAGCAGTGCCGGGTGGTCGGGGTCGTGACGCTGCAACACGTCAAACAGCGCCAACACCGTCGCCAGTTCGTGACGGTAGCCGCGTCGGCCCTTGTTGCGCGCCCAAGCAGGGTCAGGCGCCTTGGCCAAATCGTTCCGGTCGGGACGGTCGGTGTCGACGATTTGGGACTGGAATGCGACAACATGCGATTTGCCGATATCGTGAATCCGTCCGCCAAGATCGTACAAATCAGAGTGCTCCGGGATCAATTCGCCGGCAATGAACCCTGCCAATCGGCCGACCTCGCGGCCGTGGGTGGCGATAGTCTGCCAGCTAGCGGCCCTGCTCAGCGATTCGTCGTCCTGCGCGGCATCGGCCATATCTGCCGTCTGGGGTACCGCCGCGGACACTGTCGGGACGGGTGAGGACGAGCCTTCATCCCAACCGCTAGTCATGTCGTAGCCGCCGCACTGTGCCGCAACCAGAAGGGTTTGACCGGGATAGAAATCCCGCCCCTCGGCAGTGCGCCAGGTCCCTTCCAGCCAATCCCAGACCCAGGCATGCATCCCTTTGTTCAACCGATTGTTCTTGCCACACAACCAAGCCTTGGCCGCAAAAAAGGGAACGGCACAAAGCGCCTCCCTGGACAGTCGCAAGTCATCGGGGGGCATTCCCTTTTCAGCGATTTCTTCCCAAAAAACCTGAAGATCGCGCTCGTCGCCGGAACGGATGAACCGGCTGATGTCGATGTCGGTGCCGGACAAATCGGGCGTGGTATCGAAGAGTTCGTCGAGTTCGTGGCGCAGCAGCAGATGGGTTGGTTCGAAGGGATAAAGGCGGGGAAGGAGGTCGGCATGCTCCTCCTCGAAAACTTCAAGCGACTTCGGCGCCACATCCGAAAGTTGTGAAAGAGCCTCGCGTGCCGCATTGATCGTCTCGACGGCATAGGGAGCCGCCGCCTTGTCGTCCTTCGGCCCGGTGTCGACGACAATCACCTGCGCAATTCCTCCCCAGCGAGCGGCACGACCAAATCGCTGCACCGAACTGGCCCAGGGTGCCAGTTCGGTGACAAGCAACGCGGCCGATATATCGACCCCGGCTTCGATCACCTGAGTGGCGACAATGATCCGGTCGGTCCCCGGAGCACAGGCGTTCCGGTTGAGGAAAGCCGACCGCCATCCGGCCCGTTCGGCCGGCCGAAAGCGGCTGTGTATCAAGCGGATATCCGTGCCGGTCAGGGATTTCTCCTTGGCTAACACCGCATAGACCGTCACGGCCGTCTGGACTCGATTGAGCACCACCAATGTCGGCCCGCGCTCCCCTTTGCCGGCGGCAGCATGCTCGGAGGCAACCAACTTGGCGATGGCCTTGGCATCTTTAACGGGGTCCAGTCGGCAAGGCTTTTCGACATCGTCCCACAACCGGCCTACCCGCGCTTCGGCAGAGATATTTACAGGGGGCAATCCGCTGGTGAGCATTGCTGTGTCCGGGCTCTTTTTCAGCCAACTCTCTTGCAGCGTCGCACTCATCCACCAAGTATGCACCGGCCTGAAGAGCTTCCGCGTCGTAGCGTCGTCATCGCGAAACGCCTGCAACTGGGCTGAGGTCGCCAAGCCGACATCCATCAATTGCACCTCGTCCATCACCCACAGCGCATCCTGGCTGAGCAGCCCGAATTCCATCGGCCAGCGGGCACGTGCCGCCCCATATCCGCGATTTAGAGCCCGGGACAGGAGCATGTCCTGGGTTCCAATCAGAACCGCGCATTCCTCAGGGTAGAGTTGCCAATCGCCGCCATCCGCTCCGCCCATCAGCAGATGAACGCCAACCTTTCCGGCATGTTCGCCACCTGCCCAGAAAAGACCGATTGACTCAAGTCCCAAGCGCACTTCCTCCGCGGTCTGCTCCACCAACACCCGCATCGGTAGACACCAAATCAGCCGCCTAGGCCAACTTTCGTCTCTCTGGATAACACGATGCCATAACCACACGGCAAGAATGCCAAGCGTCTTACCAAATCCGGTAGGAATACGGATTAGTCGGTTGGCGCATATGCTCTGTCTTATTAGTTCAACCTGCCAGTCATGTGGCATCGCATGGCCAGTTAACCGATGAAAAAATTCCTCGAACGATTCCATTCGATACTCCTCTTCTGAAAAATAACCTTCACTCATCCCACCAAATCCCCAGCATCCATCCGATCACCAAGCCGGTGAGAAAATTTCCCTGCCGCTTTTGTCGCTCCGGAATCGCAACCGGCAGCGGTGTCGGCTCGACATCGATCCGCATCGCCGAGGTGCCTATCGGTCGGGGGCGTTCGTACTCATCCGGCAATTGCCATTTGCCCAACCAGGCAAGACATGCATTCGCCAAGTGCAACATCCTACCGACTAGGATCGCCAGCCACAGCAGGGGTATTGCCAGCACCGCCAACGCCAGTCCGAGAAACGGGCCGAGCAGGGCGCCCGCCAGCAGGCCGACACAAAAACCTTCCTCCGAGCCCAGCCAGAGGCCGATACCCACCCATGAAAGAACGATGAAAAAAACAGCCCAACCGGCAGAGTTCTCCACCATCCAATCGATACAACGAAACAACCAGTCGCCGGTGGCGGTCATTCCGCGCAGCCAGGCGGGGGCGGGACGGAATGACCGATCATTGCGGCCAACGGGGATACGAGAGCGTTTAATCATGGCTATCCCTCCATCCCCACCGTCACCTGTAGCATCCGCCAGGTCGGCCCCTCGGGCCTGACATCCGTCACCCGACAGGTCAGTTTTGCCCCCTGCCGCAGCAGTCGGCTGAGATGGCGGTTGTCGGTGCGCGGGACGTAGCCGAGCTTGACGCCTTGGTGCTCGATGCGCACGGCATAGGCGTCGAAGTGGTTCTCCGGCTCGGCGACCAGGTCAAAGGAGTTGCCGGGCCGGAACTGGTGGATGCTGGCGGGACCGGCATAGTATTGAAATCCCGCGACGGGGAAATGGTTGAGATCGTAATGAACCGGCCTGCCGACCGCAGGCCGCGCGGAGATGGCTAGAAACGGCAGGCCATGCAGAAAGGAGCGGCGTCCGGTTTTCATAAGCACCTTCGCGATAAAAATCCCATTCTGCGGAGTAGCTTACGTCATGACCTGTGACACCTAGCGCCGTAGGCCCGATTTATTTTTTCGTTTTTTCGTAAAGCTCGGCCATTCGCCCGATTTCGCCGAGAATCTCGGCGCGCAGTTCGTCCGGTTCGAGCACTTCGACGTCGGCGCCGTACTGCATGATCCGCAATTTAATTTCACGATAGTCAGTAACCACCAGCCGCATGCGCAGCGAACCATCGGGCTCGGTCAGCATTTCTTGTTGTGAATGCCAAAGCTCCCGGGCGATCCACCGTGCCCGAAAGGGTGAGAATCGCAACGTGACGGTTTTCAGGTCACCGTCCTGAAAAATCCCGAAAGCGCCCTTTATCTTGGGCCACCATTGTTCTTTCGGCTCAGGAACGAAGGTCTGTTCGGTCATTCGCAGGTTCTCAATGCGCGACACGTTGAACTTACTCCACCGCTCCCGCCAGCGGCACCAAGCCAGCAGTATCCAGCTACCGTTGTAGTGTTGTAGATGGTAGGGATCGGCGGTCCGATCGGTCCATTGATCGCGGACGGGGGAATAGTAGCGAAATGCGACCCTGCGGCTCTGAAGCAGAGCGCTGGCGAGAGCCTGAAAGGTCTGGCCGTCGGCCGGGGGATAGCCGTTCCAAATAGCGGAAAAGGAGTCGCGCAGCCGCTGTTCGCCGAGGCCGAGTTCGCCGGTTTGGGCAAGCAGTTTCTTGCCGAAGGAAGCGATGGCGTCACTGAGGATGCCACCGGCGCTTTGCGACAGCAGGTTGCGAGCGAGGAGGATGGCGAGAAGTTCATTCTGGGAAACGAGGAACTGAGGCAGGGTGAAGCTGGTTTCGGGGTAGAAATACCCCTTGCGAGCGGGATCGTATTCAAGGGGAGCGCCTAGACGGTCACGCATTTTCTCGATGGTGCGCTGCGCGGTGCGCTGGCAGATCTCGAATTGACGGGCGAGCGTGCCGGCGTTGGGGTAGTTGCCGGCGCGAATCTGGGCATCGAACCAGCTATACCGTTCAAAGACGAGATGTTCGACCATGGACCGCCCTCCAAGGTAGGATTCATCCTGAACCGAGAATTCCGGCTCACATTTCATTCCATGGAAGGCATTAACATAGTCTGAATTCACGGAGATGACAACCTTCTCATGACAGTTTGAGCCAAGAAGGTTATCGAGCAGCCGTCAGATACTTGCAACGCCCACCTCCAAAGGGAGTGTGCAACCAACCCGTCACGAATATATCCCATGCTCGATGCGGCCGAGAATCGCGAGCACCTCTCCTTCCCCATCCGCGCGCATCAAGGTGTCGATCGGCGTCTGTCCGCCCAAAACCATGATTCTCGTCGTCAACCATTCCGCTGCGCTGACCTCGTCACCGAAAACCTCCAGCGCGCGACGCCGGAGAGTCTCCGGCACGGTTTGAAAAGCCGCCCGGTCAAGGGCGGCTTTGATCTGCGCAAAAGAGGCGTCATCCGGGAGCTCTCCCAGGTCGGTGATCAGTTGCCGCAGCAAGGGGTTCTGGCGGTTTTCCGTGGTCCGGCCTGTTGCAGAGGCGAGTGCGCGGCTTTCTTTCCGTACGCGCCGATCAATGATCTGGTCATGAAGAATGATCGCGCAGGCAATCAGCAAGAATACGCTGAGGCCGAGGTAGATGACGACCAAGGGTTCCATCGGCAGTTCTCCTTCTTGTCACGGCATCCGCAGGGCGGAATGATCGGCGATACCGAGTTGAGAATGATTCCGGCCGTGGGCGTGGGGGCTGCGGCGATTCAGCCCGGTGCTGATCCGGTCGCAGCAGGCGACGAGGTCGGCCATGTCGTATTTGGGGATCTTTTCGCACATCTTCCAGGTGAGCAGATAACGAAGCTCCCGTCCTCCTTCCGGCCACTCCCGGTCAAGGTGCCGCAGGTGAGGGGCGAGCACCTCCAGGGTCAGCTTGTCATGGTCGACGGCCGCGCCCAAGGTCGTCCGCCGCATCCGATGGGTCAGGGTAAGGATCTTGCCGACATCATGAAAGAGCGCGGCCACCATCCCCAGCTCGCAGCTTTCCCGGGAAAACTCCCGGTGCTTGGCCACCAGGAAGAAGCATTCGAGGCTGTGCCGCAGCAAGCCAGCGGGAAAGCGGTGGTGATGCTGCAGACTGGCCGGCGCCGAGACGAAGGGAAAGCTGATCCCCGCATCCGCCAGAACCGCTTCGACGAAACTCCGCAGCGGCGGCAGGCTGATCTGCTCGACGGCAGTCAGAAGGGTCGGCAGCAATTCCGGCACCGGGCAAATGCCCTGCGGAATGAGCGCGGCGGCGCTGCGCTCGGCCGACTGCGACAGCGGCTGAACCGAGGTGACATCGATTTGAAGTTTGCCACGATAACGACGCACCTGGCCACAGATTCGCACCAGGGAATAGTCGGGGAGGTCGAGTTGTGCGATGACCTCTTCCCGCCAGGCGTAGGCCGGGAGGTGGCCGCTGAAATCTTCCAGAACCACCCGCAGGTAGGGATAACCGTCCCAGGTGGCGCTGTGGGTCGCCTCCCGCAGCCGGAAGGTTCCGCAGACCGCCCCCGGCACCAGGTTCGACAGGGCCAACCGCTCAGACATGGGCACCCCCCGCTGCCATCCGCGCGGCCAGCAGATTCTCGAAGGCCGATCCGTCCTGCCGAGTCAGGTTGGGAACGAAGCGCGAGTAGACGGTAAAAAGCATTTCCGTGGAGGTGTGCCCCATCTGCCGGGCGATCCATTCCGGATTCTCCCCCGCCGCCAGCCACAGGGTCGCGGTAGTGTGGCGGGTCTGATAGGGACGCCGCCGCTTCATCCCGAGAAACTTCAGGGTCGGATACCAGATGCGTTGGGTGACATTGATATGATGCAGATTATTGCCGCAGCGGTTGCAAAAGGCAAAACCTCCCAGCTTCCCGGTCACTTCCCATTGCTGCTTCAAGGCGGCAAAGACCGGGTCCGACATATGCACCTCGCGGATGGATCCCTGGGTCTTCGGGGTTTCGATCCGCCCTTCCACCAGGGTCTCGCGGATCAGAATCTGCTTCCGCTCAAAATCGACGTACTTCCACTGCAAGCCATCGATCTCGCCGGTGCGCAACCCGGTGAAGAACCGGACCTGATAATAAAGTCGGAAGTCCGCCCGCACCCGGGAGAGAAAGAGATTCACCTCGTCGAGGGTAAAGGGGTCGACATCGGTCTTCGGCACCTTGAGCGGTTTGATGCCGACAAAAGGCGTGCTAAAATTGAACCGGTCGGCTGCATCATTGAGAATCATGCGCAAAGGCGTCATGATGTGATTGATCCGCATAGGCGACAACCCGAGACGAGTTCCGATTTCGACTTTGGCGAGTGTTGATCGGAATTTCAGGATTTCGCCCTTGGTGATGTGGCTGACCTCTTTTTCTCCGAAAACCGGATAAAGGTGCTTTTCCAGCGTCCCCCGCACCGTCTTCCGATAGGAAATCTTCCAGGAAATCTCGTTCTCCAGGTACCACTCTTCGGCAAACTCCCGGAACGTCTGCCCCTGGCTTCCTCCCGCCGAAGGGGGCCGGTCAACCACCCGACCGGCAGTCGGAATCGGCTGCGCCAGTTTCGCCAGATTGCTGCTGTTCGGGAAATAGCGTTCATACGTGAACGTCCCCTGCTTGATCTCCGCATCGATCTGCGCCATGAAGGCCTCCAGCCGTTTCCGGTTGGCCGGCGTATCCTCCAGCAAGGTCTGCTCCCGGCAGCGCAGGCCCCGATAGAAAAAGTCGAACTGGAGTCTTCCCGTTTCCTTGCGAACTCTGACCTTACCCATAACAGACACCTCCCTTGGCCATGGGAATGACCGGCTTCTGCGCCATGGACGCCTTGACCATGTCCCGCTCGATCGCCTCCCAGATGTAGAGGACCCGGCGCCGGCCGAAGGGACGGATGTAGTGAATCCCCTCGATAAAGACCGCATCCTTGAGCGCGCTGCGGATATAGCGCGAATCGTACCGCAGCCGGGCCGCCAACTCTTCCGTCGTCATGTAGGTCTGCTGTTCCATGTGATTTCTCCTTTCGTGAAGTTGTGAATACTATATATCCCAAGATATTGCATGTCAATCAATTTTTTTGCATAAAAAGTGCTTTATCGCCAACAACACGGATTTAAAAGAAAAAATTCTTGCCCGACGCAAAACTTTGCGTCAAAATCAAGAAAGTTACGCCGCCCTGCTCGGTTCTTGCCAGAGATTGCCTAAGGAGACGCCACCTTGATTCGCTACCACTTGAAACATCTGATGGCAGATATGGAGTTTAGACTTGGGAGAAGGATCAGCCTCAAAGAGCTGTCTGAGGAAACGGGGATACACCTGTCCACGCTTTCGCGGATTGCCAACCAGAAGGCGGCCAATACAACGATCGGCAACCTGGAAAAAATCTGTCAGTTTTTCGGGTGCAAGATCCAGGATCTGGTGGAGTTCTTACCAGACGAGGGGACACAGGGGGTAGGCAAGAAGGATTAGCAAGGCAGGAGGTGAATTTAAGCCAAAGCTCAAAAGTCTCGGGACTTGCTGCTTCTCAAAGGCGAAAATAAATTTGGCACGTTTTTTTATTTCGTAACTAACTGTTTTTCCAAGGAGAAAAAATTGAATTAAGCCAGATGTCATTTGTCGGACGACATTTGGTGTCCGGAAATACGCCGTTTTGGGTCGACCAAATGTCAAAGTCGAAAAAGATGGGCACCGGATGGGCGCGGTTTGGGCACGAACGCAAAAAGGGGCTACGGCGAAGACCGTAACCCCTTAATTTCTATGGCGCGCCCGACAAGATTCGAACTTGTGACCTTTGGCTCCGGAGGCCAACGCTCTATCCAGCTGAGCTACGGGCGCATAGAGTCGAGACTTATACCGCAAGTTGCTTCGGAATGCAACTTCAAATTCCGAGGACGAAATGCAAAAAAGGGGAAGGTTATGGGCCTTTGGCGGGGGCGATCATGCCATAAACCGGCAAGCGCAGATCCGTCAGGTAAGCACTGTCCGTTTTCAGTAGAACATAACCGGAAAGCCGCGCCCCCGCCGTTTTAGGTTTGACGCGAACCTTGAGAACGGCCTCCTGCCCCGGTTCCAGCGTCTTGCTGGAGAGTTCGGCTTCGACTTCGGAGGTCGTGGTCTGCAGAGACGAGAGAACGATGGTCCGGGGGCTCTGGTTGATCAGGCGCACATCGAACTGGCGGACGGTCCCGGCGGCCAGGGTGGCGAGATCGAGACGGGCCGGGTTCAGCACGATTTCGCGTTTGACGGTCCCGCGCAGATGCAGCTCGGTCACCTGCTGCAACGGATCGTTGCTGTACAGATAGATGGTCTTCACCACCGCGCCGCCGAAACGGTTGGAATCGAAAGTCGTCTTGAGTTCGGCGACATCGCCGGGAGCGACGATTTTGGAGGAGAGCAGGGCCACCGTACAGCCGCAGGAGCTGCGAACACGATCAATGAGCAAGGGCTCGTCGCCGGCGTTCTGGAAGCGAAAGGTATGCTCTACCTTTTGCCCTTCAAAAATCTCGCCGAAATCGAAGGTGCCCTTTTCCAAAAGGATTTTCGCTTCCCCGGCGTAGGCGACACCGCAGAACAGCATCAGCGCCGTCACCAGCAGCAGTGATATCCGAGGCATGATTCATCCTTTCCCTTTTTGTTAAAATCGGTTGTTTTCAACACTGAACATGCCGAACTATAACACAGCCCCAAAAGCACTGACCAGTGCTTTGTAGGTTGCTGAATAAATTGACACCTCCGCCTCGACTTGTATAGAATCAGATAAATACTCCTCCCTAAACGCCGATCCATGGAATGTGCATGTCTGAACTTGACCTGAAGCTGTTGTACTCCCAGGAAGAAATCGCCCGTCAAGTTCAACGACTCGGCGACGAGATCAGTAACGACTATCCCGATTCGGAAATCCTGCTGGTCGGGGTTCTGAAGGGATCCTTTCTCTTTGTCGCCGATCTGGCGCGCGCGATCCACTCCCCCCTGATCGTCGATTTTGTCCGCATCGCCAGCTATGGTTCGGAGACCCAGTCCTCGGGAATCGTGGAAATCCGGAAGGATCTGGAACTACCGATCAAAAACCGTGACGTGATCATCGTCGAGGATATCGTCGATAGCGGCCACACCCTGGAATCCCTCTACAATCTGCTGCTGCGTCGGGAGCCGCGCTCCCTGAAGATCTGCACCCTGATCGACAAGACTGGCCGCCGCGAGGTTTCCATCCACTCGGACTACGTCGGTTTTTCTCTGCCTGACGGTTTCATCGTCGGGTACGGGCTTGACTACGCAGAGAGATACCGCAACCTGCCCGACATCCACCTGGTCCAGGGCCGCTGACCGGGATCGAAAGGACGCGCCGCGCATGATCATTCAATGCCCCAAATGCCACACCCGCTTCAAAATCGGCGAAGACAAGCTTAAGCCGGAAGGGATCAAGGTCCGCTGCGCCAAATGCCACCATATTTTCACCGTCTTTCCTCCGGAGCCAGCCGAGCCCGTCGGGGGAGAGGAGGAGATTTCTCCACTGTCCGCACCTGACGAAGCAGGGGATCCCTGGGCCGACAGCTTCAACGAAGTGCTGGAGGATTCCCACCCTTCCGGAACTCCGACAGATGCGGATACTTCATCTTGGGACGAAGCCTTGGATTCCGGTTTCGCCGATGAGGCCGCGAAGAGTGTTGAAGCCCCCGCTGAGATCGCCGAGGAATCCGGCCCGACGACGGTGCCCCTTGATGCAGACTCCGCGGAACTCGATGCTGCCGCTCTTGGCCTGGAGGATGACGAAGCGACGCCGGCTCCAGCGGATTCCTCCTTGTCGTCATTCACGGCGGAACCGCTGATTTCCGAGGAAATCTTCGCCGAGACGTCAATGACTTCCGTCGAAGAAACCGCCCAGGAAACCTTCGCCACGGGTGGGGAAGAAGAAGAGTTTCAGTTTGAAGAAGTAGGCGAGGAAGAGGAATTTGTCTTCGAGGAAACACCGGCAACCGAAACCGAGCCCTTCACCGTAAGTTCCACGGGCGATGAACTTCTTTTCGCGGAGAGCGAATCGGCGGAGAAAAGCTTGTTTGCCGAAGGAGCCGAAGGAAAAGAGTCGATCGCCGAATTCTCTTTTCAAGAGGAAGGGGTCGACGCCTTTTCCTTTGAGCCGGGGAAGACCGAGTTATCGGAAGATTCCGCTTTGCAGGAAGACGATCTTTTCGCACCGCAGCCTGCTTCGGAGATGACTGACTCTTTCTTCGATGAAGCTCCGCAAAGCGATGACCTCTACCCCGACAACCCCTCCGAAACGGAAGAAAAAGGTTTCGAGTTTTCCGACAGTGAAGGTGCGGTGGCCATCGACCGGCCCACTGCCGAACCCTCCATCGCCGTCGCACCCCTAAGGTCGACGGAGGAGCGGACACCAGCTTTGCGCGGAGAGGAGCTGCCGGAACCCCTCAGTGAGCCCCGTCCCAAAGCGGCCGCATCCAAACGCAGTCCGATGGTTGCGGTTCTGCGGATTTTCATTTTGCTCCTGCTGCTCCTCGCGGCCTTCGCCGGTTACTTGGCATGGCGGGGCGGCACCGACAGCCTGCCGCGGATTCTCTCGCAACTCAAAACCCTGACCGGAACGTCAGCGCCGGCGGAACCGGCCGTGCACATCCGACTGCCGCTGCCGAACAGCTTTTTTGTCATGAACGAGCATGTCGGCCAGCTTTTCGTCATTCAGGGGGAGGCGGTCAACGGCTACCCCGAGCCACGGTCAGCCATTTCGGTAACCGGCATGCTTCATGACGGAAAAGGCGATGTCCTCTTGCGCCAGACGGTCTTCTGCGGTAACCCCATGGACCTGGAAACGCTCAAAAGCGCCCCCTTCGTCTCCATTCAAGAGACCATGAGCAACCCTTTCGGCAGCGCGCTGGCCAATGTCAATATCGCCCCGGACACCCCCATCCCCTACATGATCGTCTTTCGCGATCTGCCGGACAATGTCACCCACTTCACCGTGGAAGTCGCCGACTCCAAAACCGGTGAGGCCCGCTAGCATACATCCCGCTAGCATACATCCCACGAAAAAGCCGCGTTCTTACGAACGCGGCTTTTTTTGTCCTCGTGCCGTTACTTTTTCAGGGGGCTTTGATAATCGCGTCGACCGGGCAAACATCCACACAAGCGCCGCAATCGGTACAGAGATCAGCGTCGATCACCCGCTTGTCCCCCTGCTCGCTGATGGCGCCAACGGGGCAGACCGGTTCACAGGCGCCGCAATTGATGCACTCATCGGTAATGGTATAAGCCATGGTTTCACCTCCTCTCCCTGTAGATCAAACACACTGTTTTACCTTTCCAAAACCATACACCATGATTACTGACCTGTCCAGAGTGAAGACGGTTTGAAAAACGAGATAAAATTCTTGCAATTCACCCTTGCATCCTTTACTCTTCTATAACATTTTCCCATTCTTTTCTTGCGTCTAGCGCCGCGATTCGGGCCGCGCCTGGATAACCCGCCGGGGATAAGGGCAAACCAGGTAAAACACGATTTTGCAAGAATGGGAATTTTTATCGCGCTAAAAATACTCGCGGAGGAGGTTATTTTTAATGGATATTCTCGCCTTGAATTGCGGCAGTTCCTCGGTCAAATATCAACTTTTCGACTGGAACAAAAAGGTGATCGTCGCCAAAGGCATGGTGGAGCGCGTTACCATCGGTGACTCCTACATCGTCCATGAAGTGCCCGGTCGGGACAACTATCGTGAAGAGCACGAATGTCCCGACCACAAGGTGGCGATCCATCTCATCATCAAAACCCTGACCGATCCTACTCATGGCGTGGTCAAAGACATGAACCAGATCTCGGCGGTCGGCCACCGGGTCGTTCACGGCGGAGAAAAATTCACCTGCTCGGTGCGAATTGATGACTCGGTTCTGGACGCCATCAAAGAGGTTCAACATCTCGCCCCCCTGCACAATCCGCCCAACATTGCCGGCATCGAGGCCGCCAAAGCCGTATTGCCCGACGCTCCGCACATCGCCATTTTCGACACCGCCTTCCATCAGACCATGCCGGCCCCTGCCTATACCTATCCTCTGCCCTACGAATGGTATGAGAAGTACGGCGTGCGTCGCTATGGTTTTCACGGCACCAGTCATCTCTACGTTTCCAAACGCGCCGCGGTCCTCCTCGGCAAGGATCCCAAAGACTGTAACATCATCACCATGCACATCGGCAACGGCGTCTCCCACTCGGCCATCAAGGGAGGCATTTCGGTGGACACTTCAATGGGCTTGACACCCCTCGAAGGTGCGGTCATGGGAACTCGGTGCGGGGACATCGATCCGGCGATTCCCGCTTTCATCATGGAACGGGAAGGCTACACTTCAAAGGAAATCGATTCGATCCTCAACAAAAAATCCGGCGTCATCGGCATCACCGGACGTTTCACCGACCGGCGTGACGTCATTTCCGAAGCAGAAAAAGGGGACGAGCGCTGTAAACTCTCCCTGCAAATCGAATCCTACCGTCTCAAAAAATATATCGGCGCCTATGCGGCGGCTATCGGCGGAGTCGATGCCGTGGTCTTTACCGCCGGAGTCGGCGAAATGGCTTGGCTGATTCGTGAAATGACCTTGGAAAATCTCGAATTCATGGGAATTTATCTGGACAAGGAAGTCAACCGCAACACCATGACCCGCAAGAGGGAAACCCTGATTACCCGCCCCGACTCACCGGTCAAGGTCTTTGTCATTCCGACCGACGAAGAACTGGTCTTTACCGAGGATGTCGTGGCTATCCTTGAAGGCACATACACCGACCACATGAATTTTAAATATTCCTTCTCCAGTAAGGAATTCCAGCGCAAATAGGCTCAGGAAGGAGCCGACGCATCGCGGCGCTGATGACCGAAGACCGACGGGATCCCGTCGGTCTTCGTCGTCAAAGGTCGCATCTCGTCTCCTCCCCACGGGCTCCCCGTCCATCGTTCCGGCACCGCGGAGGTCACGAATTACATGCTCGGCATCAACGAAATCGGCTATTACATCCCTGAGGGAAGAATCTCCAACTACGACAGAAAAACCCAGTTCGGCATTGACGATCATTTTATCGAGGAGAAGATCGGCGTCCGTCAGGTTTCCCTGAAAACCCCCGAAGAGGAAACATCGGATCTTTGCGTCAAGGCTTTTGCCGACCTGCAGGGAAAAATCGCCATTGATCCGAACGAAATCGAAGCTGTGGTCGTGGTCACCCAGAATCCCGACCGTAACATTCCCCACACCTCGGCCATGCTCCACGGCAAACTCGGCCTGCCCCACCGCTGCGCCTGTTTCGACATTTCCCTCGGCTGTTCCGGATTTGTCTATACCCTCTCCATCTTTCAGGCGTTCATGGCGGCCAACGGCATGAAAAAGGGGCTGCTCTTTACTGCCGATCCCTACTCGAAAATCACCGACCCCAACGACAAAAACACCACGCTGCTCTTCGGCGACGCGGCGGCAGTGACGCTGATCAGCGAACAGCCGAAACTTGTTTCAGGCGCCTTCTCTTTCGGCACCATCGGCAGTGAGTACGAAAAGCTCATCTGCAACGACGGCATTCTCTTCATGCATGGCCGGGGGGTCTTCAATTTCGCCGTCAAGGTCATTCCCGACGACATCCGGCAGATGGTAGCCAAAAACAACCTCACCTTGGACCAAGTCGATCTCTTCCTGTTACATCAGGGAAGCAAGATCATCGTCGAAACTATCGCCGACAAACTGCTGGTTCCCCGCGGAAAAGCCCCTTACGCCACTTACGATTACGGCAATACCGTTTCCTCGACCCTTCCGATTCTGCTGGCCGACGAACTCTCCGGAAAGGCCAGCAATATCGTCATTTGCGGCTTCGGCGTTGGTCTTTCCTGGGCAAGTGGCCTGTTGAAAAGGCCGTGATCAGCAATTGTTGAGTAACTGAAAAAAAGCCGGCGAAAATCTCGCCGGCTTTCTTCTTACAGCATTCAGGAAAACCATTACCCTTGCGCCTGAACAGCGGTGATCGCCGCGACGCTGATAATGTCCTCGACCGAGCAGCCGCGGGAGAGATCGTTAACCGGCTTGGCCAACCCCTGGATGATAGGTCCGACCGCCTCGGCACCGGCCAGACGCTCGACCAGCTTATAAGCGATATTGCCAGCATCGAGATCGGGAAAGATCAGGGTATTGGCCTTGCCAGCCACCGTGGAACCGGGGGCCTTCTTGGCGCCAACCTTAGGCAGCAGGGCGGCATCGGCCTGAAGTTCGCCGTCGATCTGCAGGTTGGGAGCCATCCCCTTGGCAATCTCCAAGGCCTTGAGCACCTTGTCCACGTCATCATGGCTGGCGCTACCCTTGGTTGAAAAAGAAAGCATGGCCACCCGGGCATCGACACCAAGGAAGCTTTTGCAGCTGCCGGCAGTACTGACCGCGATCTCGGCCAGGGCCTGGGCATCGGGGTTGGGGTTAACGGCGCAGTCGGCGAAGCAGATGACGCCGTTCTCGCCGAATTCGGGGGTTTTGGTCACCATCAGGAAAACCGAGGAAACGGTCTTTATGGCGGGGGCGGTGCCAATGACTTGGAAGGCGGCACGCAGGACATCCCCTGTGGTATTGTCGGCTCCGGCCACCGCTCCGCCGGCATCCCCGAGGCGTACCATCATCGCCCCATAGTAGAGGTTGTCGGCCCCGGTCAAGAGCTTTTTCGCCTCATCCGCGGTCAATCCCTTGCTCTTGCGCAACGCCACCAGTTCTTCGACATAGGCATCCAGACGCGGGGAATCCTTGGGATCAAGGAGAGTGACACCCTCAAGGGAGGCACCGAGCTCGGCGGCCTTTTTTTTCAGGGTATCGGGGTTGCCCAGCAGCACAACCTTGGCCAAACCCTCTTTGACAATCCGTCCGGCGGCTTGAATCATCCGATCATCATAGCCTTCGGGCAGCACCACGGTCTGCAAGCCGGCGCGGGCCTTTGCCTTGATTTGCTCCACCAAATGCATACAACTACCTCCTCCAGAACAAGGTTTGAATTCAGAAAAGACTTATAACCGATAGGAGGATAGCGGTCAACTCATTTCCCGTAAAATGCTCCGCGTCCCTTCACAGATTCCTCCCCGAAAGCTTCCGCCTTCATGTATACTGGCGCAACGCTTCACGAATTCCCCTCCCTTGTTATGGATCCATGAACCAGAACCGTCGCTCGGACATCTTCCTGCTGGGATTCATCCTCCTCTCCCTGCTTTTGCATCTGCTCTTTTTGTTCCTGGCTCCCAAACAGGCCTGGGTACCGGCCGAAGTGGAGAAAAAACCGGTCTACGTTGACTTGCGGCCCCCGCAACCCGTAAGCCGCGAACTCGACCTGCCAATCCCCAAGGTTCCGGAAAAACCTCGAGAAACACCCGCCAAACGTTTGGCGGACAGGGACCACCAGGCGGAAAAAGAGAGCGCCCCCAAGGGCAGGGATTTGGAGGACCGCACTCCCAAAACTCAAGCGCCCCCCCCTGCTCCCAAACCGGCGCCCCCGACGAAGCCGGCACCCAAACCTGCGCCTAAACCGGGGGGAAAACCTCCTCTACCCGCCCCAAAACAACCCCAGCGTCCCTCGGGAGAAGGCCCGGCGGCGCCTCAGGAGAGAACACCTGAGCCTTCCCTTCCTGCTCCGGCCCAGCCTCAAGTCCCACGGCGTTCGCCGGAAGATCTGAAAAACCTCAATCTTCTGGCTTCGGCCAAGACCGCCGCGGCCAACGTAGGGGACCAGTGGCGGCGCAAATACCGAGCGGAAGTCGATGAAGGGGACACAGTCTGGCTGGATACGGAGAAGGATATTCTCATCTCTTTCTTCCGGCGCTTTCGCGACAATGTCTATATGGTCTGGAATTATCCCGGACGGGCGCGGCAACTGGGGCAGGAAGGCGTCTGTCTACTGCGGGTGACGATTACCCGCGACGGGAATGTAAAGGGGGTGATTCTCAAAGAAAGCAGTGGCTATCCCCTATTGGACAACGAAGCCATGCGCGCGGTGCAAAAAGGCGCTTCCTACGGCCCCCTACCCAGCGCCTACCCCAAGAACGAGCTGAACATCATGGTCTTTTTCCATTACGCTCTCGACCGGCGCCCGGCGCTCTACTAACAACCGGGCAGCGGTCGCACGGGCCTCATTCTTCTTCGGCGATAAATTCCTGGTACTCTTCCGCATCCATCAACTCGTCGAGGTCGACATTGTCCGCCAGGCGAACCTTGAGCATCCAGGCATCCTCATAGGGCGAGGTATTGACCAGTTCCGGCGCGTCCTGTAACTCTTCGTTGACCTCGATAACCTCCCCGGAAACAGGCGCATAAACGTCGGAGACCGCCTTGACCGACTCGAGCACGCCGAAGGGTTTACCGCTCTCAATCTGGGCGCCCTCCTCGGGCAACTCCACAAAGACCACATCCCCCAGGGAATCCTGGGCGAAATCGCTCACGCCGATAGTGGCGATGTCATCCTCCAAAAGCACCCACACATGCTCCTCGGTATACTTCAATTCTTCGGGAAATTCCATGGTCTCCTCCTGCGAGTGAAAGCAGATTCCCGCCGCCGGGGTCTGAAAGAAAGCCCAAGCCGACAAGGCTTTCTTGACGAATTTCTGAAACATCAGTTCGAAGGGTTCCGCTTCCGGAGTCCCTGCGGCGCCGGCGGAAAAGCGTGGCGAGGGCCAGGGGGAGAAAGGCGCATGTTCGTCCCCGGATTGTCGGTGACGTCACTGCGGCGAGTCCCCTCATCATTCGGACCTTGGCCAGAGCCGGAGCGAGATCGACCCCCTTGGGCGGGGCGATCTCGGCGGTGACGACGAAACGGCCGGAAGCCAGCTCTTCAGCGAGTCTGGACATTGTCGGTCTTCCCAATGGCGAGGGGATTATTCCGGAATTTTGTGGCGACCGGGTTTGCCTACCTCCCCCTAGTTTTTAAACAGCTGGAGATGGCCTGCGGTGCCGGTCGTCTCCTTGCCGAGAGTCGCCAGCCATTCCTGCATGCGAAAGACCTCTTCCTCGCCGCCCGACTTGCACACCGTAGCGCAGGCTCCGCAGCCGACGACAAAGAGCCGCTCATTGCCCGCCAGCATTTCCAGCCATTCTTCCCTGCTCTTCTGTACGCTGATGATCATGGCCGTCGATTCCTGCAACAAGAAAACAGCGCCCGAAACCTCATCGAGGTTTCGGGCGCTGTCAGGGACAGTTACTTGTTGGCAGAGCGCCGTTTGGCGCTTTCAACGGTGTTGTAAAGCAGCATGGTAATGGTCATCGGCCCGACGCCACCGGGAACCGGAGTAATGGCGCTGGCTCGCTCCCGGGCGGCGGCAAACTCCACATCCCCCACCAACTTCTTTTCCCCGACCCGGTTGACGCCAACATCGATCACCACCGCGCCTGGCTTGATCCACTCCCCCTTGATCATCTCCGGTTGCCCAACGGCGGCGATCACGACATCAGCACGACCGACCTGTTCGGCGAGATTCCGGGTACGGGAATGACAGATGGTAACCGTGGCGTGCTCGGCCAAGCACATGAGAGCCACCGGTTTGCCGACGATATTGGAACGCCCGACCACCACCACCTCCTTCCCCTTGAGATCGACGCCGCTATACTCCAGCATTTTCATCACACCATAGGGTGTACAGGGGCGAAAAAGGGGATTGCCCGTCGCCAAGCGACCGACATTATAGGGATGGAAGCCGTCCACATCCTTTTTAGGCGAGATCGCTTCAAGCACTTTACCTTCATCAATTTGCTTGGGCAGAGGCAACTGCACCAAAATGCCATCGATGCGCGGATCCTGGTTGAGCCGGTCGATCAACTGCAACAGCTCAGCTTCACTGGTCGTTTCCGGAAGCTTGTGCTCATCGGAGAAAATTCCCGCCTGAGCGCAGGCCTTCTCCTTCATCGACACATAAACCCGGCTGGCCGGATCTTCTCCCACCAGCACCACCGCCAGCCCGGGGGTCGTCCCCTGCGCCTTGAGCGCACTGACATCAGCAGCGATTGTCTGACGAATCTGTTCGGCGATCGCTTTGCCATCAATGATCTTATTCACGTCCTGACCTCCTTGGATAGTGCCACAACTATACGAAAGGAACCCCGGATTGTAAACGGTGAAAAGCCCTGATTCCGGGTGGATGCAGTATACGTCGAGCGGCTGGAACTTCCATGTCAAAATTTCGACAACAGCACCCGATCCTCCTGAACCGGTCTCAAATCTCCCCGCAAAAGTCAAAAGAACGACAGAGTACAAAATAGCAAATGTATAAAAATCCAAATGAAAAAACTATTTTATCCCCCCACAAAGCTGACAACTAACCGTATTATTTTGCTATTTTCAATACTCAAAACATCACAATAGATAGATTTTTTCTCATTTTTATTTACCAATACACCATATGGCATCAAATCTGCTAATTGACTTAGCAACACATTTCAACTTGTTCTGCCACAAAGGACAAACCATGATCGCTACCGCCCTGATTCTCGACAAATCCGCAGACCGACGCGGGGAGTTGTCTCATCGTGTCACCAAAACCGGATGCTTCAAGCGGTTGATTTGTTGTGCTACCAGCCGCGATGCCCTCAAGCACTTGGAAAAGGAGGACGTCGACATGATTTTTTACGGAACGGGGCGCGTTTCAAACAAAAGCCTCACTTGGTTAGGGCGACTCGAAAAGAATGATCCTTGGCTGGACATCCCGATTCTTGTCTTTTCCCTGTCGGAGCAAGCCGAGGAACGGATTCTTTGCATCGAAGCGGGGGCGGCCGACTGTCTTTCCCCGCGAATTCCCGAACGTGAACTGCGAGCTCGCATCGTGCGCTTTCTTTCCGGGAAAAAACGCTTGGAAAGTCTGCGCGCCAGCAACGAACACTTGGCCCGCGTGGCTATTACCGATCCCCTAACCGGCGTCGGCAACCGACGCCATTTCGATGAAATCCTGGAAACGGAACTGAAGCGCAATAACCGCTCACGGACTCCCTTGGCCCTGCTGATGATCGATATCGATCATTTCAAACGGGTCAACGACAGCATCGGCCACCAAGCGGGAGACCGGATCTTGAAAATCGTGGCCGAAACCCTGCGCGTAAACATCCGCAGCTACGACACCCTCTGCCGCTTTGGGGGTGAGGAGTTCGCTATTATCATGCCCGATACGACCGCAGGTCAGGCCTCCTCGGTCGCCGAGCGTATTCGCCGGGAAATCGCGGCGATCAATTCTCAGGGGAACTATGGAGAATTCCCATTGACCGTGAGCATCGGGCTACGCCCGGTGCGGGAGGCGGAGATCGTCGACGCCGCGCAACTGGTCGCCGAAGTCGACCAGACCATGTATCGGGCCAAAAAAGGGGGACGGAACCTTGTCGAAACATTTCGAGCGGTCGAAGACTACCCCATTGTTCCTGCGCCACACCTGCGCTTCACGCCGCTCATGCCCGCCTTTTCTCTCTGACTACCGGTAGTTGCCGAATAAAAAAATCCCCGGCGATCACGCCGGGGATTTTTTTATTCATTGACCGCCTTGGGGCAGCCCGTGCAACCGGAAGATCCAGCTCCCGGACAAGCCGGCGCAGATGTCGACGAGACACTATAACCCTGCTGGTACCAGCCCCCCCCCTTGAGCGTAAAACCCGTCTGGGAAATGAGCTTCTTCAGCGGTGCCCCGCAGCTTTCACAGGTGGTCAGGGGCGCATCGGAAAATTTCTGTCGCACTTCAATGACCTGCCCGCATCCTTCACAACGATATTCGTACATCGGCATGGCGAAAACCTCCTGAAAAAAGTCGGCGCCAATCTAATCCCTCACGAGACACTTGTCAAGACCGACCACGATGACTGAGTCCGGAGAGTTGAATATGGGAGAGAACAAAAGGCCCGGGATAACCCAGGCCTTTTGTTCGTCTTAATGTCTGGAAAGATCAAACCAGGCCGAGAGCCACCATGGCCTTGGCAACCTTGATGAAACCGGCGATATTGGCTCCGTTGACATAATTGCCGGGGGTACCGTATTCCTCGGCGGTTTCGTAACAGAGTTCATGAATGCCCTTCATGATCTGTTGCAGACGCTGCTCGGTATATTCGAAGGTCCAAGAGTCACGGCAGGCATTCTGCTGCATTTCCAGAGCACTGGTCGCAACACCACCGGCATTGGCAGCCTTACCCGGACCGTAAGAGATCCCGGCATCAAGGAAGACCTTGACCCCTTCCGGAGTCGTCGGCATATTGGCCCCCTCGCCGACGGCGATGCATCCGTTCTTCACCAGTTTAGCGGCATCCTTGCCATTGATTTCATTCTGCGTAGCCGAAGGCATGGCCACTTGGCAGGGGATATCCCAGATATTGCCGTTTTCAACGTATTTGGCTTCTTTGTGATAGGTGATGTAATCTTTGATCCGACGCCGCTCAACTTCCTTAAGCTGCTGAACCAGTTCAAGATCAATCCCCTGTGCGTGATAAACATAGCCATTAGAGTCGGAACAGGCGACAACCTTACCGCCCAACTGATGAATCTTCTCGATGGTGTAGATGGCGACGTTCCCGGAACCGGAAACAGTGCAAGTCTTGCCGTCGAAGGATTCGCCGCGAACCTTGAGCATTTCGTCGACAAAAAAGGTAGCGCCATATCCAGTCGCTTCCGGACGAACCAGCGATCCACCCCAGTTGAGACCTTTACCGGTCAACACACCAGCTTCCCAGCGATTAGTGATGCGTTTATATTGTCCGAACATGTAGCCAATCTCCCGGCCACCCACCCCGATATCGCCGGCAGGGACATCGGTATGCTCGCCGATATGGCGATAGAGCTCGGTCATGAAGCTCTGGCAAAAACGCATGATCTCATCATCCGATTTCCCCTTGGGATCGAAATCCGAGCCCCCCTTGCCGCCACCGATGGGCATACCAGTCAAAGCGTTCTTGAAGATCTGCTCGAAACCGAGAAATTTGATAATCCCCAGATAGACTGAGGGATGAAAGCGCAGCCCCCCCTTGTAGGGGCCAAGGGCGCTGTTAAATTCAACCCGAAAACCGCGATTAATTTGGACAACGCCATTATCATCCTGCCAAGGCACCCTGAAGATGATCTGGCGTTCCGGTTCACAAATTCGCTCAATGATTTTATGATGGCAGAACTCGGGATGCTTCACCAAGACCGGCCCAAGAGATTCCAGAACCTCACGAACCGCTTGATGAAATTCGGTTTCCCCGGGATTACGGGCAAGAACTTCCTGATATGTGGGTTCGACTTTTTCATCCAATTTAGGCGACATAAAACCTCCTGTAGAGTGAGATGTTTTGATGAGTTTCCATTAGTGGCTTAAGAAGCTTGAGCACATATATTTTTCAAAATCATTAGATCAATATCAGGAAACATGCCAAAATCAAATAAAACCAGTCATTTTTCATAACATACTGGATTTATTGTAGTTACTCTTCTCAAAAAACAACCCTAAAAATCCAAGGGTAATTATAGCCAAATCGGTCGTGTACACTAAGAACTCACATCAAAACTTCTTTTATTGCTCACTAAAAATCAGCCTCTCTTCACCTAGCGACAACGCAAAACCATGACGCAATCGAGTAGGGTGAGGCGAGCAGATCAAGCTCGCCTCATCCCTCTCACAGAACCGTACGTACGGGCCTCGTATACGGCTCCTGTCCATTCTTCCCCTCAGTACGTCTGAGGCAGGTACCCGGTTTGCACTGAACTCATCTCAAAAAGACCCAATTCCTGTAGGTACATGTTGGGAATGGCGTAATGGGCCAGATTGCCGGCAGAGTTTCGCCAGGAACTCATTTTTATTGCCATGAACTCCCCCTGGTAACCAAGTTGTCTCAGCCTGCGGTGAAGCCGTTTGGGCCTTTTCCACAAACTCATCTGCTTGGCGCGCAGGCGCCGCCTGATCCACTGCATCAGCACCCTGAGCTCCTCCTGGCAGTTCCCTGAATCCGTAAGATCACAATCAGAAGAATTTCAGCGAATGCAGATAAGCTATTGATTTTCTTTGTTATTTATGCTACCATCTAGCCCGTCGAAAACTCACTTGGCGGGTGAATTTTATGAAA
>Ga0265295_1001832_pt1 | contig 36132 bp, 36 predicted proteins | sample Munlansysbiofilm_FD_192503 | JGI IMG/M metagenome (GOLD analysis project Ga0265295, IMG submission 192503) | Leachate microbial communities from a municipal landfill in Southern Ontario, Canada - Methane capture system biofilm | ecosystem: Engineered > Solid waste > Landfill > Unclassified ... | reverse complement strand
AGTACCAGCTCCCACGGATGTTCTGGTAGAAGAGCAGCTTGATCGGGCCGGTCGCAGCAGCCTTATCGACGAACCCCGTGACCGTGAACGGCTTGTCCTTCACGAGCCAGTACGGAACCATAGGACCCGTTGCGTTGGCGTTGAGCTTTGCTCCGACCTGCAGGTCACGGTACTTGTACTCCGATGCGTAGGCCTCGTTGCCACCGTATGAAGCACCGATCCGCCACGTGCCCTCGTAGGGCACGGTAACGTCGGCGAGGTACTTGGTCACCGTATCGGTGTATCCACTCCACCTGGCATACTCGGTCTTCTGGAGTACCCAGCTCCCACGGATGTTCTGGTAGAAAAGCAGCTTGATCGGGCCGGTCGCAGCAGCCTTATCGACGAACCCCGTGACCGTGAACGGCTTGTTGACTGCGATGGCCGCCGGAGTGAACGGCTCAGAAAAGCCACTGGCCGTCGCCGCAGTCGCAGCCGTCGGCAGCACGCCGAAGAGAGCCAGGCTCACGAGCAACGTCACCACACCCACTGCGACGAGGAGGGGCCTCATCCTCTTCACCATGCTGGTTCTCTCCTTTGTCGGAAGATGTACACCCTCATCTTAGCTGAGCCAGACTCCATCTCAACGCGCCGCTCCTACTGTGATGTCACGATACATGTATGCAGCCGCATACACACTATTGCCGCCATATGAAGCGCCGATCCGCCAGGTTCCCTGATACGGGAGCACGATATCGGCGAGATACTTGGTGACCGTATCGGTGTACCCGCTCCACTTGGCGTAGACGATCTTCTGAAGTACCCATCTGCCACCGATGTTCTGATAGAAGAGCAGCTTGATCGGGCCGCTGGCGGCAGCCTGGTCGACGAATCCAGTGACACCGAAGGCACTCCCCCGTCGGACATCCGCTGGCACATAGGGTGTCGACAGGTTGGCGCTCGACTTGGGCCCGACCGTGATATCGCGATACATGTACGAGGATGCGTAGGTCTCGTTGCCACCGTATGAAGCACCGATCCGCCATGTGCCCTCGTAGGGCACGGTAACGTCGGCAAGGTACTTGGTCACCGTATCGGTGTACCCACTCCACCTGGCGTAGACCGTCTTCTGGAGTACCCATCTGCCGCCGATGTTCTGATAGAAGAGCAGCTTGATCGGGCCGGTCGCAGCAGCCTTATCGACGAATCCCGTGACCGTGAACGGCTTGTTGACACTCAGGTTCGCAGGCACGAAGGGCTGCGAGAGATGAGCGTTACTCGGAGGCGGCGGGTCACCGGGCCTGATCACAGGCCCGAGCGATGCCAACCGCAGGCTGGTCCCATCTGATGAGAAAGACATGTCCCGGTACGCCTCGACCACGCCACCCTGCAGGTAGTCCCAGTAACGGTAGGTCAGGCGCACCCTCCATGTTCCGGCCTGCGGCGATGACCCTACAGGCACCTGGAAGCTGTCGTGGGTATACGATGCGCCGGGTGGCAGCGGGACATTGTGCGGTGCGTACGCCTGATACGACCCGAAGACAGCACCGGATGGTGTATAGACCCCGATCCGCATGGGACCGAGAAGCGAGATACCGCCACTGTTGGTAATGGTGGGTCGCACCCACAGAATCCCCTTGGACGTCCACCCTTCACCGGTCAGCGAAACCTGCTTCGCGTTGTCCACGAACCCCTCAGCGCTGGCAGCCCACTTGACGGAGTTCACCAGGAGTCGTCCCGCCATCAACTGATCGGCCGGATCGGACTTGAGCCATCCCGAGGCGACATCGTAGAGCTGGAAGCCGTAGTAGACGAACCTGCCCGAGTAGTACTCGTGTGCGGCTGCGGCCGCTGTGCTGTCCAGAACGTCGTCTCGCGAGTCGCTGTTGGCTTTGGTCCCGTAGGTCATGAGCGGTGTGACACCGATCGCCCCTGGCAGCGAAAGCATCGTCTCGTTGTAGTCCGCCGCCTCCACCTTGAGCGACACTTCTGTGCGACCGACATCCTCGGCCGTCTGGTCTAGGATCCAGTGCGTCGAGGTGGGTTTTCCGACAGCCTGCCACGACGAATACATGAGCGGGTCGTTAAAGAACCACAATCCGATCAGCTCCGAGACCTCACCCCACTCCCACACCTTGAGCTGATTGCTGCTCGGCGGCCATAGATAGACACCGGGTGCCTCGGACATACCAAGGAATGGCGTGTAGCCGTACGTGCTATCGGCATCCTGCGCCCATCGCGAGAAACCGAACAGACCAACCGCTCCCCCGCCGCGCGTGACGTACTTCAGCACCGCAGCGCGCTGTGCTGAAGTAAGCGCAAGAGTCCGAGGGAACACGATCACGTCGTAGCGCTCGAGCGCCGACAGGCTGGCAAGCTCCGCGTCCCCGATCGTGACGACATCAGAGAACTCGCGCCCGAGCAGATCGACCAGGTTGTTGACCCTGGTCTCGTAGTAACCCGATCCATTCAGATAAGAACCCGTCACATAGTTGCGGGTCCCTTCTGCGGTATCGGTCTTCACCACGGCCACCGACATCGTGGTCAGCGCGTGCGCTGGCACCGGGACGATGACGATGGCAGCGACCAAAAGGGTGACGACGGCGATCACGCGACCGGATGCACGCATACACAGACCCCTTACCGGCCGAGTCACTCCCGGCTTCGCTCGATATCAGCCTCTACGACGTTGTTCAGCGCGGTTGGACCTCCGAGCATCCACACGGCGTCCACCGCCGTCTTGTGCGCAGTCAACTGCCCGGAACTCGTGGATGGCAGCGAGTACTGCCGCGCAAAGAGCATCGGACCACTATTACGAGCAGCAAAAGAAGAACCAGCGAGCGCGTCGACGAGCGACTCTCCCGATGCGACGTGCACGGTATCCCACTTGAAGCCCGCAAAACTCACGATATACTCGGCAAGCTGAGAGGCGGTCTCGTACCTGTCAGCGCCACCCGCGACCCGCTTGCAGGTCACTCCGAGGGACGCCTTGACGGCATCGGGGATCACACTGGTACCGCCGACGACCTGCGCCCACGTCGCCCCGACTGCGGTCACCGCCTCCTTGGAGAACGATGGGACGCCATCTGCCCGAACGAGAATGACCGCCGTGTCGGCGCGGTACGCCCAGGGGGCGGCGGCCATCGCGTCGGCAAGCCGCTCCCCCGACACGACGATCGCGGTGCCGGAGTACGACGCACCCTTGATCTGCTTGATCCGCTCGGCGATCCGCAGTCCGGTCTCGTATCTGTCGCTGCCGTAGATGCGCTCGACCCCGGCCGACCCGACCGATGGAAGGCCCGCAAGATCGGCGATAGCCCCGGCACCGACCACAGTAGGTCCGCCTACGACGTACACCCTCGTCGCCCCCAGCCGCTTGATCTCGGCAAGCACTTCATCCGGAACCGCGTCGGTCCGAGTCAGCAGGATGGGTGCGTCGAGTGCCCCCGCAAGGCCCGACGCGGTGAGTGCATCGGCATAACGTGCTCCGTTGGCGATAACGACCGAGCTCGAAGACGAGAAGGACTGACTGAATTCGACGGCTGTCTCATAACGGCTGTCGCCCGACACCCGCCCGGTGATGGCATCCACATAAAACCACGTGTCCTTGGACATGCAAAGCGCGTTGCGCACCCGGTTCATGTCGGTGGACCCGGACAGCGTATAGGATCCACCGAGGCCGACGATCTGTAGCTCCATCACGCGACCCGAGATCCCGCGCTTGAGTACCTTCATCTGCGTGATGATCGTCGGCAGCCTCGTGGACGGTATCCCGGCCGCGATCAGCTTGTCTCTCACCTGCGTGGCCGAGTAGACGTACGGCCCCCAGCTATGGCGAGAGGAACCAGCCTCATGCTCCCAAGGGTCCGGCACAGCCGTATAGTATGGCTGCTGCGTGGCACCCGGCCATACGTTGGAGATGCTCTCGGTATAGCCACCCGAGGTGGAGAAGAAGAACGTCTGTATGACGCTCGATCCGTGCTTCACGACCTGTGCTGACGTTGCGGCGACGGCAGGATCGACATCGCTATCATCGGAATGGCGTTCGTTGCCACCAGCCGCCGTCCAGGCGCCCCAGCCGTTGTACACCTGCGAGCTGGTGGTGCAGTACACGTCATACGAAGAGCTCGGCTTGCGACTGATATACGCATACGAGCGTGCAGCCACCGCCTGCGCCTTGAGTGACTCGACCGGCCAGGACGCAGGAGACTCTCGCGGCACGACGCACCTGACATAGTCCTCCATATACACATAGTTCCGCGCATAGAGTGAGGCTGAGACCGTGCTGCGGTCGAACCGGATCGAGCCGGGATACAAGATGTTGCTCCGACTGAACGGGCCGGACGGGTCGATCACCTGGACCAGGCCACTACCGTGCGGCTGGGATGTGTCGCGCTCCCATACCTGCACCCACGATGCCCCGGTGAATACCTGCCACCTATCCCGATTCTGATCACGCCCGTTGATCTGCCCATTCTCGACGAAGAAGGTGTAGGAGAGACCACAGGGGATCTTGAGATACTGCCCCTCGCGCATACCATCCCAGCTGATCCACAGCTCGCCCTCGTTGGCGCGAACAGTCCACCAAGCATCAGACACATCGCTCTTCTCGAGTGCGACACGCATGACCGTCTCGGCATTGGAGCCGGCCGTATAACCGAGCGAGCCTACCGTCGTGCCCTGATAGTAGTGGCACAGGATGTCGGAGTAGCTCCAGCCGCGAGCAGCGAGGCTGCAGGCACCGTACTGGCTCATCCCGATACCGTGCCCGTAACCGTGCCCCGTGATGGTGAACATCGTCTCAGCAGAGGCGAGACCCGGCGAGAGCAGCCCAGCCAAGAGAGTGATAGCGAAGATAGCGGAGAGTGCCCCGGGAAGAGTTGCCAAGCGATGAAGTCGGCTCATGGTAGCCTGCACCTCCAGTGGTGTCACTACGACACGATTCGGTCGAGTACGCCACGTGCTACTAGCGATACTACCCTCGGGTACTGGCACCGACAATCCAGGACACTTAGCGGGCACCTGTCAGGCTCTCCCAGTCCTTGCCGACCACCACGAGGATGTCTGTATCGAACGCATACATCCCTCGCGAAGCGACTACCCTGCCAAACCCAAGCGAGTCCTTCACCGCACTCGCCTGAACCGCGTCCTCTGTATACACGATCAACGTCTCGTCGTACACGAACTGATTCGCATTGCCGACCTCACCGACCCCGTAACCAGCAGCGGTCAGTCGACTCGCAGCATCGGAGGCGACGCCCTCGATCCCGGCGCCGTTGCGTACCGTCACGCTGACCTCCGAGGGAACGAGTGAGACCGACTCCTCGTCAGGATCAGGCTCAGGCGACAGTCCCTGCGAGACTCGATCGATGAGAGTGGCGAACGCATCCTCGTCGACGATCACATACGCTACTCCGCCGATGTACTGCGGTTCACCCGGCATCGACGCTGTCATGAGCGATTCGTCATCCATTGCCTTCATGTCGTTGGCAAGGCTGAGCAACTCGGTGAGCGACATATCGGTGGTGATATTGTCCGCCACAGCATTGACGAGTGCAGGCAGACGCAGAGTGTTACTGAACTGCAGGCTCTGCTTCAACAGCGCCTTGATGAATATCTGCTGGTTTTTGATGCGCGTCAGGTCACCGTCCGGGAACTCGCGGGAACGGACGAACGTGAGGGCCTGTGCCCCCGTCAGTCGCTGCTCGCCGGGATAGATCGTGTAGGCCTCAGGATCGTAGTTGCCCGCCTTCGGGTCCTGGATCTTCTCCGGCACATTCACCGTCACCCCATCGAGCGCATCGACGATCTCTTTGAATCCGTTGAAATCGATCTCGGCGTAGTGGGTGATCGGTAGCCCTGTGAACTCCTCGACGGTCTCGATCACGAGCGCCGGACCTCCCAACGCCATGGCCGCATTGATCTTCTGCTTGCCGTGGCCGGGGATCTGTACCCGCGTGTCGCGCGGTATCGAGACCAGTGTCGCCGACTGTGCCGGCGGGTCCACTCGGACGACGATCAGGGTATCCGAACGGGCCACCGTCTCGCCCTCACGGTTGTCAACGCCCAGGATCACCATATAGAAGGGATCCCCCCGCACGACGGACTCCTCGGACTCGAGAGCAGCGCTGATAGCGGGATCCATCTCATCTGTAGGCTGGATACGACGCGCGACATCGCTCAGGAAGACGTACGACCCCACCGCACCCAGGACCGCGAACACGACGACCACAAGCAGGCAGCCCATGAGGGTCTTCTTGCGCTTCCGTGTCCGTTGTCCGCGCTGGGTCGGTGTCAGTTCGCGATGGCGCCTCTTCTGCTCCCCCGGTGTCTCACTGGACCGTGACGCGGGCTGGAGTCGGTCGATCTGCGCAGGACGATCAGCCACCCGGCGACGTCGCGAAGAAGCCGAACTTCGATGTGCCGAGTGCTTGCCCATCCTAGACGCTCCCCCTGGTTCGCTTCGCCACAGCGGTGATGCGATCGACCAGGTCGCCGACATCATGTTTCGTCCGAACACTTCCAGCCGGCTTCTTCTCGAGAGTGAGGTCGTCTGCAGAGGAGAGCTGGCGCAGACGACCATCGGCGATAAGGCCCTTATCGACCGCTCCCATCACACCCTGGAATACGGTATACGCGGGCGTACCGAGCGCTACAGCCTCCCGGTTGAGCGTACCGCCACCGGAGACGACGACGTCGGCGTAGTAGATGAGGCTCTGGGCATCCACAACCTTCTCCGGGATGACCAGGTTGGTCGCACCGATCGCGTCCACACCCGCCCGCTGATCGGGGGTGCGCAGCAGCACCACAGCCTGCGTATCCTCGCGTGCGGCGATAGCCCGGAGGACATCGTCGAAGACCGGGTTCTCCATGCGATGATACGCCGCCATGCTTGGCGGGGTCCGCAGGACGATGATGATCTTGGCAGGATCCAGACCCAACTGCTCCAGGACCGACGGATCCGGCTCGAAGTCCGCGAGGTAGTACTCCTCCTTGAGGCCCGGATACCGGTCCACGTTCTCGGTAGTCCCACCGTACGGAGCAAGCGCCTCGACGCTGATGGCGTCCGGGACAAGCGCCTTGGTCGAGAAGCGCACATTGATCGAGTGCGAGAGCTTCGCGAACTCGTAGTCGAACATCGTGACATGCGGGATGCCCAGCATCCTCGCGGCGACGGGAAGATCGTTGCTCGCATGCGACAAAGCAAGATCGAAGCCCTTCCCTCTACCGAACGAGATCATCTGGAGCGTCCGTGAGGCCATACCCCACGCCTTCGCCCACATGTGCCTGCCCCGGTGACGGCCGATGACCGTGTGCGGGATACCGAAGCGCTCCAACAGTGGCAGCGTCTGCGCGAACTCCCGCGCGGTGACCGTGACGTCCCAGCCACGTCGCTGGAACTCATCGATCAGCGGCCGCAGCACGAGTACGTGCGGCGAATTGGTCATATCTATCCAAACACGGCCACCCGTGGCGGTCGACTCAGTCATCACGTGCCTCCATGGAATCGTTCGAGCACTTCCACGATCGCCTCGGCTGCATGACCGTCACCGTAGACGGACGGCCGTGCATCGGGTCTGACCCGCGTCGTCGCAGCTGCGACTATCCGGTCAGTATCGGCACCGGCAAGCGTGTTCCAGCCAAGCTCCACCGTCTCGACCCACTCGGTCTCATCGCGGAGCGTCACACACGGAACGCCGAAGAAGTATGCCTCCTTCTGCATCCCACCCGAATCGGTGAGCAAAGCGCTTGCCGAACGCAGCAGCGCGACCGTATCGATATACGGAACCGGCTCGATCGCGATGATGGAGTCAGATGCTTCCACGACCGCGTCGAGACCGGACGTCTGGAGATTCTTGCGAGTGCGAGGGTGGATCGCCCATACCACTGGCCTGTCCAGAGTCCTGAACGCATCCACGATCGCGCTGAGCTTCTCCGGATCGTCACTGTTCCCTGCACGGTGGACCGTGGCGAAGAAGTATCCATCCGGCTCCACCCCGTAGCGCCCGAGCACTGGTGCGGCGTCCACCGACTCGCCGAAAAAGCGCGCAGTATCGAGCATGACGTCGCCCACGAGCGACACACCCTCGGTGATGCCCTCGGCACGCAGGTTATCGACCCCGGCGGTCGTAGGGCAGAGCAGCAGCGCCGAGATGTGATCGACAAGCACCCGGTTGATCTCCTCAGGCATAGAACGGTTGAACGAGCGCAACCCCGCTTCCACGTGCGCGACCGGGATGCCGAGTTTGGCCGCGGCAAGACCTGCAGCAAGTGTGGTGTTGGTGTCGCCATAAACGAGCACGACGTCCGGCTTCCGCTCGATCAGCAGATCCTCGAGCAGTCCGAGCATCTCACCCGTCTGTCGTCCGTGACCACCGGAGCCCACTGCGAGATTGTAGTCGGGCGCAGGGATACCGAGCTGTTCGAAGAACACGTCTGACATCCCGTAGTCGTAGTGCTGACCCGAGTGGACAAGGATCTCTTCGTGGCGCTCGCGAAGCGCACGGCACACGGACGCCGCCTTGATGAACTGGGGGCGCGCCCCTACGACTGAAACGACACGCATCGGTTAGGCCAGAGCTCCCTTGACGACAGCCACTACCTCTTCGATCTGCTCGCGGGTAATACCCGGGAAGCACGGCAGGGCGAATGTGCGAGCGTCGCACGACTCGGCTACCGGAAGCGAGGGGCGCACGTAGCCTGCGACGTGATCGAACGCCTCCTGCTCATGAAGTGCGAGCGGGTAGTAGAGTGCGGTACCGATGCCAGCCTCCTTGAGCGCACCCATGACCGTCTCGGCGGCTTCGGCACTATCGGCCTTGACGATATGGAGGTGGAACACGGCATCGCCGTAGTCGCGCACGACCGGCAACTCGAGACCGGCTACATCTGCAAGAAGCTCGCGGTATATCGCAGCACCCGCGCGCCGCTCAGTGTTCCAGCGGTCGAGATGCGGCAGCTTCACCAGCAGGATCGCCGCCTGGAGCGCATCGAGGCGCGAGTTGGCACCAAAGGCGTCGTGGAAGTACTTCTTGCTCGTCCCGTGACTTGCGAGCTTACGCGCACGAGCGGCAAGCTCGGCATCGTCGGTGGTGATCATGCCACCATCACCGGCGCACCCGAGGTTCTTACTCGGGAAGAACGAGAACGCAGCCGCACTCGCAAGAGCTCCGGCACGCTTGCCTTTGTAGGTGGCGCCGATGGCCTGACATGCATCCTCGATGACGACAAGGCCGTGACGATCCGCGATCTCGAGGAGTGGGTCCATATCCACGCACTGGCCGAAGATGTGCACCGGCAGGATCGCTTTGGTGCGCGGCGTAACGGCCGCCTCGACCTGTGCGACATCCATGTTGTACGTGCCCGGCTCGATGTCGACGAAGACCGGCGTTGCACCGACGTGGTGGATACACTCGGCCGTGGCCCAGAAGGTGAACGGGGTGGTGATGACCTCGTCACCGCGACCGATACCCATAGCCGCCAGGATCAGGAAAAGAGCGTCGCTGCCGTTGCCGCAGGCAACGGCGTGCGCGGTGCCGCAGTACTCGGCGACTGCTGCTTCGATCGCCTTGACCTTGGGGCCGCCGATGAACGCCGCATTGGCCATCACGTCGCCGATAGTCGCGTCGAGCTCCGTCTGAAGCTCACGGTACTGGGCCTTGAGATCAAGTAGTGGAACACCCATGGCGCACTCCTCCATCAAATAGTGTCCGTTGGAATACATCAGATTGTGACATGCGGAAAGAGACTCTGCGGAAGCCCGCCCCATCCGTAACGCTTCCGTTCACTGGTTCTCGAGCAGCTCCTCGGCCGGGACCTCGCGCACCTGCCGCGCTGGCACGCCCATGACCACTGCATGCTGCGGTACGTCTCGCGTGACCACGGACCCGGTGGCGACAAAGGCCTCTTCGCCGATCTCGATGCCCGGCAGGATGTGCGAGCCACCGCCCACGCGCGCGCCGCGCCGAACCGTGCAGCCACGCATCTCCTGAAGGCGCTTCTCGGTGCGCCCCATGTAGTTGTCGTTGGTGGTGACGACCATCGGCGCGATGAACACATCCTCTTCGAGGGTCACATATGCGGTAACGTACGCCCCGGTCTGTATCCGCGTACGACTGCCGATCGTCGTGTCGTTCTCGACCGTCACATTACGGCCGACCACCACGCGATCACCGACCGTGCAACGCTCGCGCACACCGGCTCCGTCGGCGATGACACAGTCCGAGCCGAAGGTCGAACCGGCCATGAGCACCGCATGGTTGCCGACGATGCAGTCCTCGCCGAGCACGAGTCCCTCGAGCGAACCGCCCTTGGCGGTCGACGACTTGGCGAGCTTCGGCGACTTGCCGACCATTGCCCCGTCGCCGATAGTCGTACCACTGCCGATACGCGCACCGGGGAAGATGTGCACGAACGACCCAACGGTGACGTTGTCACCGATCACGACGTCCTCATCGATCACGCAGAAAGGCGCTGGCGAGAAACTCTCTCCCACCTTCACCGAAGGATGTACGTATGCAGTCATCAGTCCTCCAGTCGCGTGTCGATCGGCGCACCGCCGGCTGCGATCGACTCTCCCACAGCCTCCAGAACACGAACGACCTCGAGCCCGTCACGGCCGCTCGAACGCGGACGTTCACCACTCCGACAGCAGTCCAGGAAGTGCTGAACCTCGAGCGAGAGCGGCTCCTCCATCTTAAGGAACGGCGCCTTGATCTCGCCGAACCGAAGAGTCAGGTCCTCGCCGTAGCCCATTGCATCGGCAGGAGCACCGACGCCCTTGTCGTAGATCCAGATCTTCTCGGTCGCTTCCATGTCGTCGAAGACCAGCATCTTCTTCGTGCCGACGATGGTGAACTTACGCGTCTTGTGCGGGTCGAGCCAACTGACGTGGATGTTGGCCATACGCCCCGATGCGAAGTGCAGGTTGGCGAAGACCGTGTCCTCGACACCGTTGTTGATGTAGGCGGCACCAGTGGCCGAGACGCTTTCGGGCGCCTCGCCGAGCAGGTAGTTCACGATTGACACGTCATGCGGAGCAAGCGACCAGAACGCGTTCTCCTCGGTACGCACTTTGCCGAGGTTCAGGCGCTGTGCGTAGAGATAGAGCACGTCGCCCAGCTCGCCCGAGTCTATGACATCTTTGATGAAGTTCACGGCCGAGTGATAGACCATCAGGTGGCCGACCATCAACACGAGATCGTTCTCTTCGGCGATCCGCACGAGATCGGCCGCATCGGCACTCGTAAGTGTGAGCGGCTTCTCTACGAAACAGTGCTTCCCGGCTTCCAGTACGGCCTTGGCCACCGAATAGTGGCTCGGTGCGGAGGTCGCCACGACCACCGCATCGACCTTGTGGATGCCAAGCATGTCGTCAAGGCTGTCACAAGTGGGAATACCGGGGTACGCCGCCTCGAACTTACTGAGATTGGCCGGTGCGGCGTCACACACAGCCACAAGCTCTGCGTCAGCGAGCCTGTGTACGTTGCGGACGAGGTTGGGGCCCCAGTAACCAAAGCCGACAACACCTATCCGGACTGGATTCACACCACTCACAAAAGCACCACCTTCGGGTCATGGACACCCGCAAGCGCATTGCGGGTATCGAGTACGAGCTGCGCGTTCTCGGCGACCATCGAGTAATCGATATCCTTGTGGGCCGTGATGATCAGCACCACATCGGCGGCGGCTACGATCTCAGGTGTCAGCTCGACCCACGGGACCGGCGTACCGGACACCTCGAAGGCCTCCACGAACGGATCGTGGTAGCTGATATCGGCATTCTTCTCGACGAGCAACTCGGCGACGCGGATCGCCGGAGACTCCCGCATATCGTCGATCTCAGCCTTATACGACACACCTAAGATGAGCACCTTGGAATCAGCGAGCGGCTTGCGCTGCACGTTCAGGGCGTCCATCAGCCGATCGATGACGTAGTACGGCATGTTCTCGTTGATGCGACCCGACAGATCGATGAACTCGGTACGGAAGTCGTACTGCTTGGCCTTCCACGAGAGGTAGAACGGGTCGATCGGAATGCAGTGGCCACCCAGTCCCGGGCCGGGATAGAAGGCCATGTAACCGAAGGGCTTGGTCTTGGCGGCTTCGATGACCTCCCAAAGGCTGATTCCCATGCGCTCGCACAGCATAAGCAGTTCGTTCATGAGCGCGATGTTCACACCGCGGAAGGTGTTCTCGAGCAGCTTCGTCATCTCGGCCACGCGGGTGGAGCTTACCGGAACGACGGTGTCGATATACCTGCCGTACAGAGCAAGTGCGTGCTCGGTGCAAGCAGGGGTGACACCACCGATGACCTTGGGAGTGTTCCGGGTCTGGTAGACCGGATTACCGGGATCCACACGCTCGGGCGAGAACGCCAGGTACAGATCGGTCCCGACTTTGAGACCACCCGACTCGAGGATCGGTTGGATGACCTCTTCGGTGGTACCCGGATAGGTGGTCGACTCAAGTGTGATCAGCATGTCCGGATGGAGATACGGCGTGATCGACCGGGTGGCCGCCACCATGTACGACGTGTCCGGCTCCTTGGTCTCGTTCAGCGGCGTGGGCACGCAGATCGCGATCGCGTCCGTGTCCCCCGCACGTGAGAAGTCAGTGGTGGCTTCGATAAGACCTGCGCTCACCAGTGAAGCGAGTTCCTCGGTGGAGACGTCAGGGATGTAGCTCTCTCCCGCATTGATGAGGTCGACCTTCTCGGCGGACACCTCGAGTCCGATGACCCTGTGTCCCGCTTTGGCCATCTCGACCGCCAGCGGCAGGCCCACGTATCCGAGACCGACGACGCCGAGAACAGCCTCGCCACTCTCGATCCGTTCCTTGAGTCCCATCGTTGTCCTCTCGTATGTCATGCCCGACGCGCGTATCGCGCCGGGACAACCTTACTATTCTACCGCGAACATCAGCTGGCCGGAGCACGCGAGTGCATCCCCTACCAGCGCCTTCGCTTCACCGAAGCCGACCTTGCCCCGCATCCTCGTGATAGCGACGTGCATGGTGAGCGTGTCGCCCACCGAGACCTGGCGCTTGAAGCGCACCTGGTCGATCCCCGCAAAGAACACGATCTTCCCTGCGTTCTCGGAGCGAGACAGCAAGGCGACGGCCCCTACCTGCGCCATCGCCTCGACGATGAGCACGCCCGGCATCACCGGATGACCCGGAAAGTGACCGGGCACCCAGAATGCGTCGTCACGAACGTCGAGCTCCGCGACGGCACTGACGCCCGGCTCGAACTCGAGCACCCGATCCACCAGCAGGAACGGATCCCTGTGCGGGATGATCTCCATGATCGCGCCACGATCGAGCATAGTCGCCTCCTACTCCCCGGTAAGCCTGATATCGGCACCGAGCGCCGAGAGCTTCCCGGTGAAGTCCTCGTAGCCTCGCATGATGTGGCTGATGTCTGTCACAACGGTGTCGCCCTCGGCGACCAGGCCGGCAAGCACCAGCGCCGCGCCACCGCGCAGGTCGGGGCAGACGACCGGCGCGCCCTGCAGCGTCTCTACGCCACGAACGAGCGCACGGTGACCCTCTATATCGATGTCCGCACCCATGCGCTTGATCTCATCGGCGAACATGAAGCGATTCTCGAAGACGTTCTCGGTGATGACCGAGTCCCCTTCTGCTCGGGCCATGAGTGCCATGAACTGCGCCTGCATATCGGTAGGGAACCCAGGATATGGCAGCGTCGCGATGTCGACGGACTGTATGGGACCGGAGCGCGTCACCGTGACCGAATCGTCACAGACGTCCAGCGTGCAACCAGCAAGTCGAATCTTCGTGAAAAGCATCTCAAGGTGTGCGGGGTCGAAGCCGGAGACGGTCACAGGACCGCCCGTCATCGCGCCCGCGACGAGAAACGTCCCCGCCTCGATGCGGTCACCGATGGTCGTGTGCTCCACCGGCGCAAGCTCGCTCACACCCTGTATCTCGAGCGTCGAGGAGCCACGACCCGAGATGCGCGCACCCATGCCAACGAGCATATCCACGAGGTCGCCGATCTCGGGCTCGCGGGCAGCGTTATCGATCACGGTAGTACCACGGGCGAGTACCGACGCCATAAGCAGATTCTCTGTAGCGCCGACGCTCGGGAAGTCCAGGATGACTTGCGCGCCGGTGAGACCGTTGGGCGCCAGCGCATCGATGTAACCGTGCTCGAACACGATCTCGGCACCAAGGTGCTCGAGGCCGTGGACGTGCATGTCGATCTTTCGTGAGCCGATGTTGCAACCGCCCGGCATCGCCACCCGAGCCCGTCCGAAGCGGGCCACCAGCGGCCCGAGCACCACGATCGATGCGCGCATCTGGGCGACGAGTTCGTAGGGTGTCTCTACCGAGGTGATAGCAGACGCATCGATGCCGACCGCATGGCTGTCGCGCGTGACGCGGACACCCAGACCCTCGAGAACCCGCGCCATCACATCGACGTCACTGATCTCGGGAACGTTGTGGATGGTGGACTTCCCCGCTGCAAGGATGGCAGCGGCCATCAACTTGAGTGCGGAGTTCTTGGCCCCACCGACACGAACGGGTCCGGAGAGTGGACGACCGCCGGTTACGATGATCGAGGGCATAGTGGAGGACTCTTTCAGTGAAACCATGCATAGCAGAGTAACCGACACGATGCAGAGGCGCCAACGCAAGCGGCGCGCTGTTGCCGACCCGACACGGGATAGACACCACGAGTCACAAAGTCTGCCCGAATACACGCCGGGCGACGGGCCTCAAGGCCCGTCGCCCGGCGGTGGATCATATGATTATGGAGCGTCCTATGACCGGCGCTCAGCGACCTGGAGTTGCAACTCACACCAGCGCAGATCGGTCTCGCACTCATCGATGCCTTCGCGCTCCATGAGCGGCTTGGCCTTGATGTCGGCCATGCGCCGCTCGGCGATCTCCTTGGCCTGACGGGCACGATCGACATCCACGCGGGATGCGTGCTCGGCTGCATCGGCCAGCACGATGACCTTGTCCTGATAGACCTGGAGGTACCCACCGGAGACCGCGAACCACTCGACGTCCTTGCTGTCGTTGTACCGCACCCGGAGTTCGCCGGGCCGCAGTACCGTGACGAGCGGGGCGTGGAGCGGCAGGATGCCGACCTCGCCATCGAGAGTCGGGGCAATGACCATCTCCACCTCATTGGTGTAGACGATCTTCTCCGGCGTGACGATCTCGCAAAGCAGAGTACGGGCCATAATTATGCCGTCGCCTTCATCTTCTCGGCAGCTTCAAGCGCTTCCTCGATGGTGCCGACATAGCGGAAGGCGCCCTCGGGGATATCGTCGTGCTTGCCCTCGATGATCTCGGCGAACCCACGGATGGTGTCCTCGAGCTTCACGTACTTGCCGGGCATGCCTGTGAACTGCTCGGCCACATGGAACGGCTGAGACAAGAACTGCTGGATCTTGCGGGCACGCGATACGACGAGCTTCTGATCCTCGGTCAGCTCGTCCATACCAAGGATAGCGATGATGTCCTGAAGGTCCTTGTAGTTCTGGAGGACCTCCTGGACACCACGTGCGACACGGTAGTGCTCGTCGCCGACGACAGCCGGGTCGAGCGCGCGCGAGCTCGACGCAAGCGGGTCGACGGCGGGATAGATCCCGAGCTCGGAGATCGAACGCGAGAGGACGGTCGTGGCGTCGAGGTGCGTGAACGCCGTGGCCGGTGCCGGGTCGGTAAGGTCGTCGGCGGGGACGTAGATGGCCTGGACCGACGTGATCGAGCCGTTCTTGGTGGATGTGATGCGCTCCTGCAGCTCGCCCATCTCGGTTGCCAGCGTAGGCTGGTAACCAACGGCGGACGGCATGCGGCCGAGGAGTGCGGATACCTCGGAGCCTGCCTGGGTGAACCGGAAGATGTTGTCGATGAACAGAAGTACATCCTGGCCCTGGTCGCGGAAGTACTCGGCCGAGGTCAGACCGGCAAGACCGACGCGGAGTCGGGCTCCCGGAGGCTCGTTCATCTGGCCATAGATCAGCGCGGTCTTCTCGATGACGCCCGACTCGGTCATCTCGTTGTAGAGATCGGTACCCTCACGGGTACGCTCCCCGACACCGGTGAACACGGACGTACCACCGTGCTGCATGGCGAGGTTGTTGATGAGCTCCATGATGATGACGGTCTTGCCGACACCAGCACCGCCGAAGAGACCCGTCTTGCCACCCTTGATGTAGGGCTCGAGCAGGTCGACGACTTTGATGCCGGTCTCGAAGATCTCGGTGGTCGGCACCAGGTCCGCGTAGTCGGGAGCCCCGCGGTGGATCGAATAGAACGCCTCGACCTCCGGCATCGGCTTACCGTCGATCGGCTGACCGACGACGTTCCAGATACGACCGAGCGTCGACGGACCCACAGGCATCTGGATCGGTGCGCCGCTATCGACTGCCTCCATACCGCGGGTGAGACCGTCGGTGGAGGACATGGCCACGGCACGCACGAGGTTGCCGGGCAGATGCTGCTGGATCTCGGCGACCAGGTGCACTTCACCGATCGCGGTCTCGCCGTCGACGACAAGCGCGGTATGGATCGCGGGGATCGCATCGGGCGCGAACTCCACGTCGATGACCGGGCCGACGACGCGAACGATACGTCCGACGTTCATGGGCGAATTCTCCTTGTTCTCTGCCATGCCGCTACGCCTCCTCGAGTGCCGCAGCGCCACCGACGATCTCAGCGATCTCGGTCGTGATGGCGGCCTGACGGGCACGGTTGTAGCTGCGTGTCAGCGTAGTGATCATCTCACTCGCATTATCGGTCGCGGACTTCATGGCGGTACGGCGCGCACCCTGTTCGGCAGCGGCAGACTCCATGAGCGCCCGGTACACGAGCGTCTCGACGTACGTGGGGAGCAGATGCTCGAGGACAGCGGCAGCCGAAGGCTCGAACAGATACTCGGCATGCAAGCCGCTCTGCTCTTCCTCGACCTCCATGGCGTGCTGCTCGATAGGAAGCAGTTGATAGGTCTCCGGCTTCTGCTCGGCCACGTTCTTGAAACGGTTGAAGACGATATAGGCCGCGTCGAGCTCTCCGGCCTCATAGCGCGGGATGATGTGCGCCGCGATAGCACGTGCCTCGGCGAACGTCGGCTTATCGGATATGTCGCGATACGACATGACCGGCTCGATCCCGCGATAGCGCAGGTAGCCGATGGCCTTCTTGCCGACGGCGATAACGTCCGTCTCGACTCCGGCGCTATGCTCGGAGCGGATCAAGTCCTCCGTGATATGAAGGATGTTGCTGTTGAACGCACCACACAGGCCGCGATCGGACGTGACGGTCACGACCATGACGCGCTTGCGCTCCTCGTGCTCTTCGAGCAGCGGGTGCGAAGCACCCTGCACGAACCGAGCGACGTTGCCCAGCACCTCCATCATCGCGAAGGAGTACGGGCGCGCGGACTCGATCTTTTCCTGCGCCTTCTTGATCTTCGCGGTCGCGACCATCTCCATGGTACGCGTGATCTGAGACGTGCTCTGCACGCTCACGATCCGCTGCTTGATGTCGCGAAGGTTCGCCATACTAGGCCTGACCCTCCATCTCGAAGCCCGCCTTGAACTCATCGATCGCCTTGGCGAGCGCATCAGCGGTCTCGTCGGAGAGCTTACCTTCGGACACGATAGTGCGGCCGATCTCAGGGTGAGCGTTGCCGAGGAACTCGAGCAGCCCATCGCGGAACCGCAGCACATCATCGACCGGCAGATCATCGATATAGCCCTTGGTACCGGCGTAGATCGCCATGACCTGCTGCTCGACCGGGAACGGTGCATACTGACCCTGCTTCGTCATCTCGACAAGACGGGCACCCCGGTTGAGCGTGGCCTGCGTGGCCTTGTCCAGATCTGAGCCGAACTGCGAGAACGCAGCGAGCTCACGATAACTTGCAAGGTCCAGCCGCATAGAGCCAGCGACCTGCTTCATCGCCTTGATCTGCGCGCTACCACCGACCCGGGATACGGAGATACCGACGTTGATAGCCGGACGGATACCTTGGAAGAACAGGTCCGTCTGCAGGAATATCTGGCCATCGGTGATGGAGATGACGTTGGTCGGGATGTACGCCGACACGTCACCGGCCTGAGTCTCGATGATCGGAAGTGCGGTAAGCGAACCGGCGCCATTGGCGTCGGAGAGTTTGACCGCACGCTCTAGCAGGCGGCTGTGCAGGTAGAAGACGTCGCCAGGATAGGCTTCGCGGCCCGGCGGGCGACGGAGCGTGAGCGACATCTGACGGTATGCCACGGCCTGCTTGGAAAGGTCGTCGTACACACACAGTACGTGACGACCGGGGTTCTCCTCCGAAGCGGGCTTGCCATCGGCGCCGTTGTACATGAAGTACTCACCCATCGCACAGCCGGCCATGGGAGCGAGATACTGCAGCGGCGCAGGATCGGACGCGCTCGCCGACACCACGATCGTGTAATCCATCGCGCCGTGTTTCTCAAGGGTCTCGACGACAGCCGCCACTGTGGACGCCTTTTGTCCGATCGCCACGTATACGCAGATGAGGCCCGTGTCCTTCTGGTTGATGATCGCGTCGATCGCCACGGCGGTCTTCCCGGTCTGGCGGTCGCCGATGATCAGCTCACGCTGACCACGACCGATCGGGATCATCGCGTCGATAGCGGTGATGCCCGTCTGCACCGGCTCGTGCACTCCCTTGCGCTCGATGACGCCCGGGGCACGGAACTCGACAGGGCGGACGCCGTCCGCCGTGATCGGACCCTTACCATCGATCGGCTGGCCGAGCGGGTTCACGACGCGGCCCAACATGGCATCACCGGACGGGACTTCGACGATACGGCCCGACGTGCGGACCGTGTCGTTCTCCTTGATGACCGAGGTCTCGCCCAGTAGCACGGCACCGACCTCGTCCTCGTCGAGGTTCAGGGCCAGACCGTAGACGATCTCTCCATCACCAGCGACGAACTCCAGGAGTTCGCCAGCCATGGCACCCCTCAGCCCTTCGACCCGCGCGATACCATCGCCGAGCTGGATAACGGTTCCGACCTCGCGTACGCCAACGGAGGCCTTGTACGACTCGAGCTGCGCTCGCAGCACGTCGCCGATCTTGCTTGCGGTGATCTCTGCCACTTACGCCTCACCTCCCTGACGTGCGTTCGTAAGCGCCTGGCGCACACCGTCGAGCTGGGACGCAACGGTCCCGTCGAGCACGCGGCCGGCGACATTGATGCGGATACCGCCGAGGATCGTCTCGTCCACGCGCTCCTGCAGCGTGACGGGCCGGTCCAAAGCGGCTGAAATCTGCTTGACGAGCTTCGCCCTCAGGGCATCATCGAGCTCGATGGCCGTGGTGACCTCAGCGACGACGACGCCACGCTCGGCCTCAGCGATCTCGCTGAAGAGCCGGGCGACATCGCCAAGCTGATCGGTCATGCCACGCTGGACCATCAGTGTCACGATCGCCAGGGTCTCGGGCGTAGCCGACTCACCGAAGATGTCGCGCATGATGTCGCGCTTCTTCTCTTCCGGTAGGCTCGTATCCGTGAGCGCCTGGTGCAGATCGACGTGACCGCGAACAGCCGAGACGACCGATCCAAGATCGGCGCCGACGGCATCCACGACGTCGCTCGACGTGGCGAGCTCGAAGAGGACCCGGGCGAGGGTCTCGATCGTCTCGCTAGTTCTCATTCAAGCTCCCCACTTCCGCGAGGTACTTGTCTATGAGTGCCTCATGGTCGGCCTTCGTGATACTCGAGCCGAGAATCTTGCCCGCGACCGCAACGGAAAGGTCAGCGACCTCGCCCTTGAGCTCGGCCATGGCGGACTCCTTTTCGGCCTGGATCGCAGCGACCGCCTTGGCCTTCTCGGCCTCGGCTTCTTCGCGCGCCTTGGCAAGGATCTCGGCCTTCATCGACTCGGCGACCTTACGGCCCTGTTCGATGACCTGTGTGGCCTCTGCCCGCGCCTCGGCCATCTGGACCTTGTACTCATCCAAGAGACGCTCGGCCTCGACACGCGTGTCTTCGGCCCTCTCGAGCGACTCACGGATCTTGTTCGCACGTTCGTCGAGCATCTTCGTGATCGGTGGAAACGCGAACTTCCACAGCACAACGAAGAGGATCGCGAACGCAGCGATGTTCACCCACATCTCTGTGGTATTCGGGATGATGATGTCCACGCTGTCGACTCCTCCCGCTCTTCAGGTGTGCTTAAAGGACGAAGGCGAGAACGAAGCCCAGCAGTGCGATAGCCTCGATCATACCGAGTGCGATGAACATCGTGGTCTGAAGACGACCGGCCATCTCAGGCTGACGAGCCATCGACTCGATCGTCTTGCTGCCGACGATAGCAAGTCCGAAGGCCGGACCGATCGCGCCGAGACCGAACGCCAACGCGTTACCCAGGTTATCCATTGCTTCCTCCTCGTGATTCCCACCGACCGGTTTCTCCGGAAGGCGCTTGATCCTACATTTTCTGTTCACGCCGCCAGGTCGGCGACGGTTGAAACCGTCGTGCGTCCGCCACTGAGGCGGTTCGTGCTTAGTGCTCGCCCGCGTGGAGCGCGCCGTCGATGTACACGGCAGTGAGAATTGTGAAGATGTACGCCTGGAGCACGGCGACCATCAGCTCGAAGACACGCAGGAGCACCTGCATGACGATCGAAAGCGGGACCACGGCGATACTGAGCGGCGATAGCTGCTCGATGAAGATCGCACCGAAGATGGTGAACACGCCGAGCATGATGTGGCCAGCGTACATGTTGGCGAACAAACGGATACCCAACGTGAACGGCCGCAGGAAGTGCGAGATGAGCTCGATCAGGAAGATGAGCCAGGATAACCACCACGGCGTCCCTGCAGGAACAAGACTCCCGATGTACTTGAAGAAACCGACCTTCTTGATACCGATGCCGTTATACACGAGGAACACGATAATCGCCCACGTGAACGTAGTACCGACCGTTCCTGTGCCGGGCAGCGCCGGCGGAATGTTGCCGAGCAGGTTGTTGAAGAGCACGAAGAAGAAGATGGTCCCGAGGAACGGGAAGTACTTCTTCCCTTCCGGACCCATGACATCGACGCAAACACCGTTGCGGACGAAGTCGACACCCGCTTCGGCGAGGTTGCTGATGCCGCTTGGCACGAGCTTGACCTTGCGCGACGCGACGATGAAGAACGCAAGCAGGAGCACGACCGCGACAATCAGCCAGAACGTGTAGTTCGTGAGGCTGAATCCGACCGCTTCCGCCCCGTGCCCTCCGGAGAGCGGGAGTACCTGCAACTCGTGCAGCAGATGCTCGATCTTGGTTGGCATTTCCTCCATGCTTCGGGCCTTCCTCCTTAGGCTGACGTGTGCGATGCGTTAAGACGTGAAGCTTTCACGGCCTCGAGCGCAAGACCGACAACGAACGAGACGCCGAGGGCAAGACCGAACGGAGCGAGTCCATCCCGGGCGAAGACCGAGTACGCGGCGAGTGCGAGCACCGCGACAAGCAGACGCACGCCGGTCATGACCGCCACGATCGCAACACCGCGAAAGGGATCCTCGGGGATGACGAACGAAGCCGCTCGTTCTGACGCAATGGTCAGAACAGCACCAAGCAGCACTCCGAGTGTTGCAGCGGCCACAGGATGACCGAAAAGGGAGGATACGCCGAGAATCTTGAAGTCCCTTCGCACGATGCCCTCACAGCAGGAGAGGTCACTTGACCGGCGACAGGATGTGATGCGCGCGCTCCAAAGCGCGGCTTGCATCGGAATCCGGGCCCGGGGGGTGGCCTCGAAAGCGTGCCCACTATACAACAAGGATTAAGGTCCAACAATAGAAAGAGCCAGTCGGACCGCACACTCCGGGATAGACACGGTCCCTGTCACCGAGCCCCGGGGCACAGCCCGGCTACTCCTTGTGATGCGCCGCCTCGAACAGCCCAAGCCAGTACGCCATCAGGCCCGACAGGAGCGCGAGCACGATGAACGTCAGGAACTTATAGGGGGCTGGCACCCACCGCATCGCATACCCCCCGACCGCGAGCGCTGCAGACCAGATGTAGATGATGAGCACCGTCTGCCGCTGGCTGAATCCACGCTCAAGAAGGCGATGATGGATGTGGCCTTTGTCCGCCTCGCCGATCGGTCGACCATGCCGCCTGCGCCTGATGATCGCAGAAAGCGTGTCGAAGACCGGTACCCCGACTATGAGGATCGGAACCGCAAGGGCTATGGCTGCAACCGACTTCATCACACCCGTCAGAGCAATGCACGCAAGCGCGAAACCGAGGAACAGCGCGCCCGAATCCCCCATGAAGATAGACGCCGGGTGAAAGTTATACCGGAGGAACCCGATACAGACCCCGATGATGACCACTGCCAGGAACGCAGCGACCGGCTGATTGGACTCCAGGGCAAGCGCGAGAAGACTCGCCGCCGCGATAGCCGCGACCCCTGCTGCAAGCCCATCAAGTCCATCGATGAGATTGATGATGTTGGCGAAGCTCACCATCCAAAGAAGCGTGATCGGGACGGCGAGCAGACCCAGCAGCACGATACCGCCGGTGAAGGGATTGCTGAAGAACTCGATCCTGACGCCGCCCGCGACGGTGATCCCTGCGGCCAGCAGCTGCCCCAGGAACTTCTTGCCAGGAGAGAGGTCGACGACGTCATCGAGCAGCCCGATCGCAAAGATGACGGTGGTTCCCGCGAGTACCGGGAACGCAGGACTACCCGGGATAGTGAGGGCGGGCTGCCATCCCCAGCTCGTCTCCCCGAGACAGCGCACGGCCACCGCCGCCAGAAGGCCGGCGAACATACCGACACCGCCGATCCGCGGTATCGAGCCCTGGTGGACGTGACGTCCTCCGGCATGCGAGACGATGCCCCACCTCAGGCCGACGACTCTCACGACCGGCGTCGTGACGAGCGTGACGCCGATAGCGACCGCCAGGATGATTGCGTGTTCTAGCCAGTTCACTCCGTCACACCGCCGGCGTACCGGGTGATCACAACGCCAGCCTCATCGAGCATCTCAGCTGCAAGTTCATCGGGATACGGACTGCCGTAGACGATCTCCGTGATGCCCGCGTTGATGAGGATCTTGGCGCACAGCACGCAGGGCTGATGGGTGCAGTAGACGGTCGCACCGTCGATCGCTATTCCGTGCCGCGCGGCCTGGATGACCGCGTTCTGCTCAGCATGGATACCCCTGCACAGCTCATGCTGCGTACCCGAGGGGATCTTTCGCTGATCGCGCAGGCACCCGACCTCTTCACAGTGCGCAAGACCGGAGGGTGCACCGTTGTACCCTGTCGCGAGGATGCGCTTATCCTTCACGATCACCGCGCCTATATGGCGCCTTATACAGGTGGAGCGCTGTCCCACCTGCTCGGTGATCGCCATGAAGTACTCGTCCCACGAGGGCCTGGGCATACATGCCTCCACTGGCTACTTGGTGCCGAACAACCGGTCACCAGCATCGCCGAGACCGGGCACGATGTACCCGTGATCGTTGAGGTGGCTATCGATCGCACACGTGTATATCGTGACGTCCCGGCACGTGCGGTTGATCTCTTCGATGCCCTCGGGTGCGGCAAGCAGTACGAGAAGGTTGATCTCGCGCGCTCCGCGGTCACGAAGGAACTGTACGGCTGCAGCAGCCGAGCCACCCGTCGCGAGCATCGGGTCGACGATCAGCACGTCGCGTTCGCCGATATCCTCCGGCAACTTGCAGTAGTACTCCACCGGCTGCAGGGTCTCAGGATCGCGGTACAGACCAACGTGACCGACCTTTGCCGCTGGAATGAGCTCTAAGATGCCATCGACCATGCCGAGGCCGGCCCGAAGGATCGGGATGACCGCGACCTTCTTGCCTGCGAGCACGTGCGTCACTGTCTGTATGATCGGAGTGCGCACGACGGTCTCGACGAGCTGGAATCCGCGAGTCGCCTCGTACGCCTCGAGCATCGCGAGCTCCTTCACAAGCTCGCGGAACTCCTTGGCGCCGGTGCCGACATCACGAAGGATGGATAGCTTGTGCTGCACGAGCGGGTGATCGATCAAGATCACATTGTCCCAACTTGGATCCTTCACCATCACGCATCCTCCTTGTCTAGAGCTCGGGATAGAGCGGGTGCGCCTCGAGCAGGGAGGCGACCTCGGCCATGACAGCCTCGACGCGAGCAGGCTCGTCGCGACCGAAGATAGTCTCGGCGATCAGCCGACCGACTGTACGGGCTTCGTCCTCATTGAAACCGCGCGTAGTGATGGCCGCAGAGCCGACGCGGATGCCGCTGGTCACGAAGGGGCTCTCTGGGTCGTTGGGGATCGCGTTCTTGTTCGCGGTCATACCCACATGCTCGAGGACCTTCTCCGCATCCTTACCGGTGACGCCGGCGGGACGCAGGTCGACGAGAAGCAGGTGGTTGTCGGTGCCCCCGGAGACGAGACGGAGACCGCCTTCGACCATCGCCTCACCCATCGCACGAGCGTTGACGACGACCTGATCGATATATGTCTTGAACCCGGGCTGCATAGCCTCGTGGAACGCGACCGCCTTGGCAGCGATGATGTGCTCGAGAGGACCGCCCTGAAGACCAGGGAAGACCGCCTTATCGATGGCCACCCGGTGCTCGGCCTTGCACAGGATGAGTCCGCTGCGGGGACCACGAAGCGTCTTGTGTGTCGTTGAGGTGACGACATCGGCATATGGCACCGGCGAGGGATGGGCGCCTGCCGCGACCAGACCTGCGATGTGGGCCATATCCACCATGAGTTTCGCGCCCACCTCAGCGGCGATAGCAGCGAACCGTTCGAAGTCGATGATGCGCGGATACGCAGAGGCGCCCGCAATGATCATCTTCGGCCTGTGCTCCTTGGCCAGACGCTCCACCTCGGCGTAGTCGATGCGCTCGTCTTCGCCAAGGCCGTAGGGTACGGCGTTGAACCACTTGCCCGAGAAGTTCACGGGCGATCCATGCGTCAGGTGACCACCCATGGCGAGATTCATGCCGAGGTACGTATCGCCCGGATCGAGCATGGCGTAGAACACAGCGAGATTGGCAGGCGCTCCCGCATGCGGCTGCACGTTGGCGTGATCGGCGCCGAAGAGCTGCTTGGCGCGCTCACGCGCAAGATCCTCCACAACGTCGACTTGCTCGCACCCACCGTAGTAGCGCTTACCGGGAAGCCCCTCAGCGTACTTGTTGGTCAGCACGCTACCCGCAGCCTCCAGGACCGCCATCGATACGAAGTTCTCGGATGCGATGAGCTCGATCGAGCCGCGCTGGCGCGCCAGCTCGGCATCCATCGCTGCTGCAAGCTCCGGGTCGGACGCGGACACGTGACTCAACGTCATGAGGTGTTCCTCTCTCTACTTCCGGGACTGTTCGATCTCGCTGATCTTGTCCAGCCGACGCTGATGACGGCCACCCTCGAACGGCGTCGAGAGGAACACCGAGAGCACCTCGGCTGCCTGCTCCTTGTCGATGAAGCGGCCGGGGAGCGTCAGGATGTTGGCGTTGTTATGAAGGCGCGCCATCCGGGCCATCTCCGGTTCGGACGCCTGAACGGCGCGAACGCCGGGGACTTTGTTGGCCGCGATGGCCATACCAAGACCGGTCCCACAGATGAGAACACCAAAGGGCGCCTCCCCTGAAGCCACCGCGCGCCCAACGCGCTCAGCGTAGTCCGGATAGTCGACGGATTCATCCGTGTATGGGCCGATGTCGACGACATCGTGTCCGATGCTCTGAAGAACGTCGCGGACCTGCTCCTTGAGCTCGAAGCCCGCGTGGTCGGAACCGAGGAAAATACGCATGCCCTCCCCTTCAGCGTGGCCGGAGGCGACCCACGTGGGCCGCCTCCGGCAGATTGTACCGCACTGGCCGCGCCAATCAGATCTCAGTTCTATTGCGCACCGAGCACCGCGGCGATCTCATCCTCGGAGACCGGCCCGACGCGAGTCACCACTGGCTCCAGCCCGGTACAGTCGACCACCGTGGATGCAAGCCTGTGCGGGGTCTCGCCACCGTCGAGCACGATATCCGCCGCTGCGATGATACGCTCTTCGAGCTCATCGAACGACGTCGCAGGCGGCAGGCCCGAGGTGTTGGCAGATGTGGTGACGATCGCAGCACCGTTCACACGGATGAGCTCCCGTACCAGCTCATGTTCCGGTGAGCGCAGCGCCACCGTGCCACGATCATCGCGGAACTCCTTGGCCACGATCTCTGCAGCCTTCACCACGATAGTGAGTGCGCCGGGCCAGAACGCGAGTGCCAGTCGATGCGCGTACTCCGGAATATCCACACCATACTTATCGAGCGCGCCTTCGCCCTCGACCAGCCACGGAAGCGGCTTGTTCTTGGGGCGCATCTTGATGTCGATGATCTCCTGAGAGCCGAAACAGGTTATAGCGGAAGCACCGATCCCGTACACCGTCTCCGTCGGAAAGACGACGATGCCCCCGTCCTTGAGCATCGTGGCGGCGAGATTGACGACCTCCGCCGAGGGGTTTTCCGGGTCGACGTGCATCACCTTGTTCATCGCTGCATCGACCTACCTTTCCTTGCATAGACGATACGCTCACGGCCGACGAGATCACGTCGTACCGTCACTTCCTCGAACCGTGCTTCCAGCTCCGCAGCGGCTGCGGCGACACATCCACTATCCAGCTCGAAAGCAAGCCCTCCATCCGGAGCCAACCATGCATCAGCCGCATCAGCGATGCGCCGGAAGACATCGAGCCCGTCTGGCCCGCCATCAAGCGCCAGACCGGGCTCGTAGCCAAGGATCTCGGGCGGTAGATCGGGCAGATCTCCACTCGGAATATACGGAGGGTTGGACACGATGAAATCGACCGTACCGGAAAGCTCGCTCGGTAGTGGATCGAAAAGGTCTCCATGAAGTGACTGTACCCTGTCAGCGACCTTTGCATTACCTGCATTCCGATGTGTGACCGTCACTGCAAGATCGCTCAGGTCGACCGCCCACACCCGGGCGCCAGGATGCTCGCTCGCGATCGAGACCGCCACACATCCTGAGCCGGAACAGAGATCGACGACGACCGGTTTCTCCATAGCCACCAGATGCTCGAGCACAACGTCTACGAGCACCTCGGTCTCAGGGCGCGGGATAAACACACCGGGCTCCACGTGAACGATGAGGTGACGGAAGGGCATCTCGCCGGTGACGTACTGAAGAGGCATGCCCTCGGCACGCTTGGCCACGAGAGTGCGATAGGAAGAGCGCTCCTCTGGCGAGAGCGGACGATCGTGATACGCGTAGAGCTCGACGCGAGAGAGCCCGGTGGCCGCAGAGAGCAACCACTCGGCGGACCGGCGAGGGTGCTCGTCGTCCTTGCGGCCCAGGTACTCGCACGTCCACTCGAGCGCGTCTCTCACTGTCCAGACGCGCTCGGTCATCTACACCACCGCCGCCAGACGCTCCGCCCGATCGGCGGCAGCGAGGCCCTCGAGGAGCGGGTCGAGATCCCCCATAAGCACCCCATGCAGGTTGTGCACCGTAAGCCCGATCCTATGATCGGTGATGCGATCCTGCGGGACGTTGTACGTGCGAATCTTCTCGGAGCGATCACCTGAGCCGATCTGGCTCTTCCGGGCAGCACCAAGCTCGGCGTTGCGACGATCCATCTCCTGCTCATAGAGACGGGCACGAAGCACTCGCAGTGCAGCCTCACGGTTCTGAAGCTGGGACTTCTGGTTCTGCGACTGCACCACCAGGCCTGTCGGCACGTGCGTGATACGCACTGCCGAGTCGGTGGTGTTCACGCTCTGACCACCGGGACCGCTCGATCGGTAAACATCGATCCGCAGGTCGCTCTGCTTGACTTCGATCTCGACGTCCTCGGCCTCGGGTAGCACCGCGACGGTCGCGGTCGAGGTGTGGATGCGACCCTGGCTTTCGGTCGCAGGCACACGCTGCACGCGATGCACGCCGCTCTCGAACTTCATCTTGGAGTAGACGCCCTTACCCTTGACCATGAAGGAGGCTTCCTTGTACCCGCCGACCTCGTTCTCGGTAGCGTCGATCTCCTCGACCTTCCACTTCTGTGTCTCTGCGTAGCGGGTGTACATGCGATAGAGATCGCCTGCGAACAGACCGGCTTCGTCACCACCGGCACCGGCACGGATCTCCACGATGACGTTCTTGTCATCATTGGGATCGACCGGAAGCATCATGACTTTGAGTGCTTCCTCGAGCGGACCCACGAGGACCTCGAGCTCATCGAGCTCGGCTTTCGCGAGTTCCTTCATCTCCGCGTCGCTCTCGGTGCGCTGGATCTCCCTGGCCTCGGCGATGCCGTCGAGCACACCGAAGTACTCACGAACCTTGTTCGCGAGCTGGGTCATACCGGAGTGCTCCTTCGCAAGGCGGGCGTACTCTTTTTGATCGTTCAGGACCGCCTGGTCTGAGAGCTTTGCGGTGATCTCATCATATGACGAGAGGATCGATTGAAGCTTCTCACGCATAGATAGTGCGCCCTTCGTTACAGGTAATTATAGCGTAGCACTCCCCCGGCCAAGCGCCAGAGGGATGGTCGTACATATCAGTCGACCTCCGGTAGCGGGAGCGGTGTGCAGACCGCATCACTACGAGTGGCTTCCTCGGCATCTTCGCGTGCTATCACGAGACTCATAGCCGCAACCGCGACCTCGATCATCGAATCATCTGGCTCAGCGGTCGTCATACGCTGCATCTGCAGTCCCGGCCACAGCAGCACCTTCACGAGTGGGTTGTCGGGACGCGAGCCCGCCCACTTCACGGTGATCTCATATGCGATGCCCGCGATGAGCGGCAAGAGCAGTAAGCGTATACCGATGTTGAACAACAGCACCCATATCGTGCCGCTGACGCCCCATGCAGCAAGGATCGCCTTACCGGGCACGAGCGAGAATACGACGATCGCGACGACCATCACCATGAGCAGGAACGATGTCCCGCAGCGGACATGCAGTGTCGTGTACTTCTGGATGACCTCCGGTACGAGCGGCAGTCGGCGCTCGAATGCATGGATCGTCTTGTGCTCCGCGCCGTGATACCGGAATACCCGGTGGATCTCTTTCATGCGGCTCACTGCCCAGATGTAAAGAAAGAACGCGACCAGACGCATCACGCCGTCGACAACGTTCCAGAGGAGCGGCTTGTCCACAGAGCTACCGATGATCAGGTTGGTCACCACTGCAGGCAACACGATGAAAAGCCCGACCGCCAGCGCGAGACCGCCAAGCATCGCGAACGAGATCTCCTTGCTGTCGAGCTGTTCCTCCTCGCTCTCGCCGGAGTGCTCCGCCGAGATAGTGAACGCCTTCACGGCAAGCAGCATCGTCTCGTAAAAACCCCACACGCCACGGATGATCGGCCACTGCAGCCACGCATGCTTGTCCTTGGCCGAGATGAGGTCGTGCTCCTCGGTATAGATATCACCAGACGGTTCGCGCACTGCGACCGCCCAGTTGTACTTGCCGCGCATCATGATGCCCTCGAGCAGCGCCTGACCGCCGATATGCGTGGGGTGGATCGTGCAGTTTTCAGACATAGTCACTCCCGTTTTGAGGCCTTGGGGTACGGATCACCGCAGGTCATCGCGCCCTCACGGCACGGCCCACGACGACACGATGCACCCGCATCCATGAAGATGTAGGGGGCTGTCGGCTCGGCCAGTGCGAGCATCGCCAGCGCTAAATCGCGAATCTCCCATTGCGCGCGCTTGCAGCAACGGAGCTCGAAGAAGTGCAGTAGCTCCCGGATGTTCATAGTGACGACGATCTTCGTTTCCATGGCGTTGGGCAGCAGGTAACGAGCGTCCTCGGCGGCAACGCCCGCGTTCAGGAGTGCCCGATATGCGTCGAACGCTGCGCGGGTCGCCTCGGCAAAACGGGCAGCTGCTCCAGGATCCGCTGCCACCGACGGCGGCGTCACGAACGACGGCTCATCGGCGTAGGTCACGTACCGCTGGGACTGCTGGTTATAACTCGCGAGACGATGCCGCACAAGCTGGTGCGTGAGCGCGCGGCTCACACCGTCGATCGCGAAGGTGTAGCTGGCGTGCTCGAGCGCGGAGGTGTGGCCGGAGGTGATGATCGTCTTGAGGACGCGGCGCACCGCGTCTGCGGACATGGTCTCCGTCAGCTCAGCGGCACCGACAGGCGCGTAACACAACCGCGCAGCTGCGGCGATCGCCCGCTCCGGATCCGGCGTATGGCTGAGCAACCTCACGTCCACTGAGTGCCTCCGATAACACAGGAAGGCGGGGTTTCCCGCCTTCCTGATGATAACGCGTTCGTAGCTCCGTGGAGTACCTACTCGGCCGTAGGGGCCTCTTCCACTACGTCTGCAGCAGCCTCGCCGCTCTCGACCGCAGCCGCGACCTCGACTTTGGCGGTACGCTCGACTTTGGTGGAGTCCTTCTTGGCCTTCGCTTCACGAGCCACGAGTGCCGCCTCTTCGGCAGCCTTCTGACGAGCTTCGCGAGCAGCGGCTTCCTTCTCGGCGACTGCAGCGGCGGCGTTACCGAACTTGTCGGAGAAACGCTGCACGCGACCACCGGTATCGACGAGCTTCTGAGTACCGGTATAGAAGGGGTGGCATTTGGAGCAGAGCTCGATGCGGAGCTCGGGCTTGGTCGAGCGAGTCATGAAGGACTCGCCACACGAACAGATGACCTTCGCTTCGACATAATCAGGATGTATACCACTGCGCACTTTGAGGACCTCCGTATGTATGCACCTGGTTTCCGACCAGGTGCGAGGACAGCTCGCGAATCATAGCACGCGCTCTACGCGCGCAGCAATCAGAGATCGCCGCCGTTCGTGGTTCGCTTCTCACTGGCACTCTTCGCCATCTTCGTTAGGAACTCGGTGTTGGACTTCGTCTGCTTGAGGCCCTTGATGAGCATGTCCATGGCTCGCTCGGTGGAGTCGATTCCGTGCAGGATGCGACGGAGCCCCCAGACGAACGGTGCCTCCATCTGCGAGAGGATGAGCTCTTCTTTACGCGTACCGGATGTGATGACGTCGATCGCCGGGAAGATGCGGCGGTCGGCGAGCTTGCGATCGAGTCGGAGCTCCATGTTACCGGTGCCCTTGAACTCCTCGAAGATCACCTCGTCCATCTTGGATCCCGTATCGATGAGTGCGGTCGCGAGGATGGTGAGCGAGCCGCCGTTCTCGATGTTACGTGCCGCTCCAAAGAACTTCTTGGGCGGATAGAGCGCTGTGGAGTCCACACCACCGGAGAGGATACGACCGCTCGCCGGTGTGGCCAGGTTGTAGGCTCGGGCCAGACGGGTGATCGAGTCGAGCAGGATGACAACGTCGTAACCGGCCTCGACAAGGCGCTTCGCGCGCTCCATGACGAGTTCGGCCACAGCGATATGGTTCTCACTCGGCATATCGAAGGTCGATGAGACGACCTCGCCCTTGATCGAACGCTCCATATCGGTGACCTCTTCAGGCCGCTCGTCCACGAGCAGACACATGAGATGCACCTCGGGATTGTTTGCACTGATCGCCGCAGCAACGTCCTTCAGGACTGTCGTCTTACCAGCCTTCGGCGGAGAGACGATCAGACCACGCTGCCCCTTACCGATGGGAGCCACAAGGTCGATCACCCGTGCGGTGATCTCCTTGTCGCCGTGCTCGAGACGCAAACGATCGTCCGGATAGACCGGAACAAGGTCGCGGAAGTTCTTACGGCTACGGGACTCCTCGAGAGTCTTGCCGTTGACCGACATGAGCTTAGTGAGTGCGGGGTACTTCTCGGACTCCTTAGGTGGGCGCACCTGGCCCTTGACCATGTCACCACGACGCAGATCGGCCCGACGGATGACCGACATCGAACAGTAGATGTCGTTGTCACCAGGCAGATAGCCGCCCGTACGGATGAACCCGTAACCCTCCGGAAGAACGTCCAGGATGCCACGGATCTCCACGAAACCCTCGGCCTTCACCTTGGCCTCATAGACGGCCCCGACGATCTCATCCTTCTTCTTGAGCGCCTTGATGTTGAGCTCCAGCTCGGCTGCCATAGCGCGCAGCTCTGCAACGGTCTTGGTGGCAAGCTCCTCACGGGTCACCGAGGGCTTGACCTCTTGGGGCTGTTGACCGCTACCGCGGCGGCCTCTCTTGCGGGGACGTGCACTCACGCGTTCTTCACCTTCTCCCAGTCGGCCAGAAATGTCTCCAGGCCACGATCGGTCAGGGGGTGCTTCACAAGCTTCTGTAGTACCGAAAACGGCACCGTGGCGATATCTGCACCCATGAGTGCTGCCGCCACGACGTGCTGGTTGTGCCGGATCGACGCCGCGATGACCTCGACCGGATGGCCGAAATCATAGTTGTTGAGAGCAGCGATCATGTTACCGAGATGCTCAAGGCCGTCCTCGGAGATGTCGTCGAACCGGCCGATGAACGGACTCACGTACCGGGCACCGGCACGTGCAGCCATGAGCGCCTGCGGAACCGTGAAACACAGTGTCATGTTGACGTCGATCCCCCTGTCCGCAAGCGCCTTGGTGGCAGCGAGCCCTTCAGGCATGACAGGCACCTTGACGACCACGTTGGGGGCGAGCGCCGCCAGCGTCTCACCCTCGGCGACGATCTCATCGCGCTTCAGGCCGACGGTCTCGGCCGAGACAGGCCCATCGCAGATCTCGCAGATCCGCTTGATATGCGCATGGAAGTCGGCAAGCGAGCCACCCTCACGCGCATACAATGACGGGTTGGTAGTCACACCGGAGAGCAGACCCCACGAGGCGGCCTCTTCGATGTCGGCAAGGTTTGCAGTATCCAGGAAGAACTTCATCTACCGTGCGTCCTCTCATCCGGCGGGATGGCTGGGATCCCGCATCAGCTCCTCGTCCTCGCGGATCACCGCGTCGACGACTAGTTCCAGTACCTCGGCGACCGTACGGTCCAGCTGGTTGCTGTAGACCACCGGTACACCATGCTCACGCGCGAGGTCTTCGACGTAGTCACCGAGCAGACGGATGTTGTCGAAGTTCGCACGGTACCGCTCAAAGGGCCGCATCCCCTCGGTCTGGACCTCGCGGATGTAGAAGTGGCTCCTGTGCGCATCCTCATCGGTGACCCCGATGAGGAGTTGCACGACCGACGCGTCTGTGAACTGGGAAGGGTCGATATAACCCGGCGCGACATGGATACCCTCGAGAACCATGCTCACGCCCTCGACCACCGCACGCTCGATCAGCGACTTCACACCTGTGGCCACGACGGACGCCTGCTCCCGGAAGCCGACGATCACCGGAGATGCGCCATGGGGAGCCGGAACCCGAAGCCCGCGCCATGCATTGAACGAACTTTCATAGATGGCCGGCATGAGTTCCCGAGAGAAGATACCACGCATCACCTCTCGAATGCTATCCGTTGAGACGATACGCGTTATGCCGAGCCTGTGTGCTACTTCCGTCGCGATCGTCGACTTACCCACTCCGGTGGTGCCACCGATAAGAACGATCAGCGGACGATCACGCTTGGATATCTCGTTGAGCCGCGTATAACGCCGAGCGACCGACTCGTCCGCATCCTCTCTCAGTACACGCGCAGCCTCTACCTGCAGCTCGGCAAGCGTCACTTCGAAGCGGCCGGCGGCACGAAGCCCATCCTGGACATGCTGGGCCGCGACATATGCACTCGATGGGCTGAGACCCGTGGCTGTGAAGGACTGCGCGAGCAAACCTTTGCTCATCGGCAGACCGTGCTTCTGGCCCTTGATGATGATGGGCGGATTCGTGGGCATCAGCAGCTCCTGAGTCCGTGGCGCCCCTGCGCCAGTCGATACGCACGACCGATCATGTCATCGAGCCCGTCACCGCCGAGCGTGATGGGCTCGTTATCGCAGAGTACCGTAGGCACGCCGGCCTCCGCACCCGCTGCCGCCACCACATCGATAGCAGCAGCCTTGAGCTCGGTGACGAGCACATCGAACGACCCTGCGTGTTCCCGGAGATCGGCACGCAGTGCCGCCCTGTCGGAGAGCGCTGTACTCGCCGCCACCACCTGGCATCCATATGCCTCCTCGAGGTACACGCACAGGGTATCGAGAAGGATGGCCGGCGCCGTGGTGGCGAAGAACACCCGCGCACCCGAGATATCGGCGAGCGGCCTGGGGCGGAACGTCGTGAGCGCGAGTGGTATATCCTCGCGCAACGCACGGATCGCCGCCACGAGCGCAGACAGCGAATGCGCGTCAACAAGGAGCTCCTCGGCGCCAGCGATGATGACGCCATCAGCGCGTGCCAGACGATACGGCCCGAAGTAGTCGCGCACGTACGGCACGCCCTGCCGGGCGCCCACGACGAGCAGCGACGCATCAGCCCTCACGGGCGGGATCGCCGCGCCGGAGCCCTCGACCATGATCAGCTCCCGTCCGAGCGTATCGGCCAGACGCGCGCCCTCGGGCACGTTACTGAAGAAGGTCTCGCCTGCAAGACCACCTCCGCACCTGCGGCATCCGACAGTGGGGACCCGGCTCATGACCGCATCCTCGTAGTTGTCGGAGGCTGCGTGCACCCCCTGCCTCGCGAGTGCGAGCAGATCCTCCGTCGTGAGCGCAACCTCGTCACCCAAGATGAGCTCGGGCTCCGCAGGACCACCGCGCCCCATAGCCAGTACAACGACCCTGCGACCGGCGGCCGTGAGCGTACGCGCTACGTAGGCCGACAGTGCGGTCTTGCCCACGCGTTTGCCGGTGCCGATGATGGCAAGTGTCGGGGTCTTCGTCTCGATGCGCGCCTGCGGCGGCGTGAAGAAGAAGTCCGCCCCACGGTAGGCGACACCGCGTGCGAGTGCCAGGCTCGCCAAAACGAAGCGGCCTGCTGCCGAGACGACCGGTTCGTCCGAGAGGTCCACCACTTCATCGGGAGTGAACCGCTCGATGGCCTCGACGATCGCCGCGCGCGCGTCGGCACCTCGCACGACCGGCAGACCGTAAGTATCGCCGGTCGTTGTGGCATCGACCTTCTCGGTGCCGCCGATGAACGCTGCCGCCACGACCTCGTGCTCACGACGCAACTCATCGAGTGCGAAGCGTACGACCGGCGGGTAGTGCTCCCCATCGATCAGTGCGACGATCCTGCTCATCGACTCTTCCCTGCCTCGTCCGATGCCGCTGGCCCCTCGCCCTGCGCTGCGGCACCCCCACCACTCGGTCTCCAGATACACTCTCTCGTGAGGTCCCGCTCGAAGTCGGCCACCGTCTCCGGCTCACCGAACGGGTGCTTCAGGATGACCTTCACGCGGCGCTCACTGATCTCGAGGATGTTATAGCTGGGACGCGTCATACCCCGTAGCCGGTGCGAACACGCTGTACCGGCGTTCACGACGATCATGTCCTCAAGGCGCCACACGTACGGCACGTGCTTATGCCCGCACAGCACCACGTCACACCCGTTGCCGCTGAGAACACGCAGCAGATCGCCCGCATCGTGGACGATATTGCGCTCACGACCGGTGCCGGGTACCGGCAGCAGGTGGTGGTGGAGCGCCACGATCTTGAACTCCTCAGGCTCCGACAAGCGCTCTTCGATCCATCGGTACCGCCCACGACCTATATGCCCAGCGTCGAGGTCGGGCTCGGATGAGTCCAGGCCGACGATCCGCACGCCACGGAACCGCAGTTCGCTGGAACGCGACCCGAAGAGCTCCTCGAAGTGGAGATCGCCCACATTACGGGCATCATGGTTGCCCGGCAGGACGATCACGCGCTCGACTTCCATGCGGGAAATGAGCCGGTGGGCGATCTTGAACTCCTGTCGAAAACCCATGTCAGTGAGATCGCCCGTCACGACCAGCGCATCGGGCTGCAGCTCGTTGATCTCATCGACGACGCGCGTCGCAAGGCTCGGGATGTGATACTGGGAACCGCAGTGCAGGTCCGAGATCTGTGCGATGACGACCGGTCTGCTCTCGTTCATGGCAACTCCGTCTTCGGAGGATGCGGACCGCGAGAGGGCCGCGGACTAAAGGGGATGTATAGTTTATCCCCCAACGCTTCGCATGAAAATCGCTCCGGCTCGTTCACGCACTCTGCAGGACCTGAGCCCCGACCCGATCGATCGACAAAGCAAGAACACGACCCCGGCTAAACTCGCCGGGCTCGCTGAGTGCGGTATGCGCGACCTCTGCGATCCGCTGCGCCT
>Ga0265295_1001831_pt1 | contig 36151 bp, 29 predicted proteins | sample Munlansysbiofilm_FD_192503 | JGI IMG/M metagenome (GOLD analysis project Ga0265295, IMG submission 192503) | Leachate microbial communities from a municipal landfill in Southern Ontario, Canada - Methane capture system biofilm | ecosystem: Engineered > Solid waste > Landfill > Unclassified ... | reverse complement strand
CCCAAGGTTTGGTAGAGACCCTTCCAAAGAGTTCACCGTTGATAAAATTGCCCAAACGTCCAAAGGTATACCCGAGTGGAGCTGCATAGGCTACCGTATCGGCAATGGAAAAAAAGGAGAGCTTGTACCGCCTGCTGTAGATCCAGCCTCCAATAACGGCACCTACCAACCCACCATGGTAACTCATGCCAGGAAGCCCGATAAATCTCCCTCCCCTAAAAGGCCAGAAGATCATCCAAGGGTGCGTCCAATAATAGAAGGAACCATCGTAGAAAAGAACACTGAACAACCGTGCTCCAAGAATCAAGCCAACCACACAATACAACACCAGGTTCAGCGTTTGGTCAGCATCAATAGCTATTTCACCCTTTCTTGCCTGGAGACGGATCATCAGGTAGGCAACACTGAAAGCGACCACGTACATCAGACCATACCATCTGAGGGGCAGACCGGGTATGATTTCCGGCGAAATCCAATTGGGAAATTCGATGAATAAGGTCATGGGGCAAGTGTAATGTGCCACGCTGGTGTGGTCAATACTCGATAACCTAGCCGATTTCCCTTCAATGCTGTATATTCTGTATATGAAAAGCATATATACCCGTAGGCTCAGCCTAAGTTTCATAGTACTGTTGATGATTCTTCCCCTCTTCGCAGGGGGCTCGGTGGAGCAGGTCCTTGCTTCTCCGCTGTCGGGTGGCTATACCTCCCAGGAATCAGGAGCAGACCAAATCTCATTTGATATGGCCTCCTTGGAGCGGTTGTACCGCTACGTGGATTCCATTTATATCAATGAAGTCGACAAAGAGAAAATGTTCAATGACCTTGCCACGGCACTGGTCGCCAGCCTCGATGATCCATATTCTTTCTATGTACCGCCTACCGAGGCGAAAGAGTACCAGGAAGAAACATCAGGTGTGTATGGAGGCATCGGAACCTATCTCAACAAGCCAGTTCCTGAAAACAAGGATCCCAGTGACCCATCCACCTACATGATCACCATTGTCTCTCCGTTCCCAGGCTCCCCTGCCCAACGGGCGGGCTTACGTGCCGGAGATCTGATCAGTCATATCGAGGGGGAAGCGGTAGATGCGTTAACCAGTTATGAGGCAAGTATGCTTCTTCGTGGTGAACCCAATACCCCTGTCACCATTACCGTCTATAGGAGTGGAACCTCTTTTGACCTGACTCTTGTAAGGGAGATGATCACCACCCCCACTGTTGATAGTGGTATCCTTGAAGGTGATATTGGATACATTATTCTTTCCGAATTCACTCCCCAAACAGGGAAACAACTCCTTGAACATGTTCAAAAGCTCATGGAAGAGGACATCGTTGGCCTCATAATCGATGAGCGTAACAATGGAGGAGGGGCTGTGGATGGAACCATGCAAGCGGCAAATATCTTCCTGGAGGAAGGGAAGACACTGGTAACCATCCAAGGAAAGAAGGGAACAAGACGGGACCAGCGATACATTTCCAGTGGAGATCCTGAAGTTCCACTTGACCTCCCAATTGTCATCCTCACCAATACAGGGTCGGCTTCCTCAGCAGAGATTTTTGCAGCTGCAATGAAGGACAACAATCGTGCTACCTTGATCGGTACAAAAACCTTTGGAAAAGGAGTTGTGCAGGATGTCTTCCAGTTTGGAGAGGGGTTTGCACAGGTGACTACTGCTCACTACTACACCCCCAATGGCGAGAATATCCATGAAAAAGGTATTGAACCCGATATCCTGGTGGATGATGTAGAACTCACTGATGAGGAAATTCCACTCTTTGAAACACTGATGACAGAGAATGCCCTATCCTCCTATGTGAAGGAGAACCCAGAACCAACAGATGAGAATATCAGGGCGTTTGCTGAGCAGTACAAGGAGAGGGGTATCAATGAGGAGATCTTGCTTCTTTTGATCAGGAACGAGTATCTCTCCAAGATGCCCTATGAAGATCGTCCCATTGCAGACCCCATCTTCGACCGGCAACTGAGACGGGCAATCGAGTTCATCAGGAGTGGATCGTGAGGCAGTACATCCTTCCAAGAACCTTCAAAGGAGAAGACTCTCTTGTACTAAGAGGAAAAGAGAGCCAATACCTGATCAAGGTACTACGGCTCAAGGAAGGCCAACATATTCTGGGTCGTGACCAGGCTGGAAGAGCCTATCAACTGACCATTGAGAAAATCGAAAAACAGGAGTGTACACTCTCCTGCATAGCAATAAATGAAGACGCATCGGTCCAAACAACCGATGCGCTTCCCTCCTATACAGGACCCTATCCCAATCTGACCCTTATGCAGTGTCTCTGCAAAGGAAAGAAAGAAGAGCAGATTGTCCGCCAGGCAACAGAAATCGGAGTAAGGGAGATTGTACTTGTCCAAAGTCGCTACTGTATCCCCGATCTCTCTGGTAAAAGCGAGAAAGCGTTGGAAAATCGTTTTGAGCGGTTGGACCGACAGGTAAAAGAGGCCTTGCAGCAGAGTGGTTCTCCCCTCTCCACGGAAATATATCCAGAGATCATCCCCCTCACAGAACTTTCCAAGTGGTGGAACAATCGTGGCCCAGCACTGTTCTTCCATCAAAGCAACCGCAACGAATCTCAGAAAACGCTCCACGAGCTGCTCGAAGCGCTCCCCATTGATACCCCAATTGCCCTACTTGTGGGACCTGAAGGAGGTTTCAGTGAAGAAGAGTGTTCAGCCCTTGAGGATGAGGGGTGGAATCCAGTGCTCCTGAGAACCAATATTCTACGCAGTGAAACAGCAGGCATCTATGCTCTCTCTGCAATTCAGACCATCATGACGGAAAAGAGTTACTGAACCGGTACACCTCTCTAAGAGAGAGTAGAGTGCACTGCTTACTACTTTCAATATTACTCCAAGGAATACAAGAATCTTCCCTGTCGATGCTCCTAGTGCTATTTCGGGTATTCCTATGATTATATGTATTGGGAGTCTCTGCATGTCTCTGTTCATCATCTCATCGGACTGGCGGTTCAAGGAGCAATTCAAGCACCATTTCACCCAAGATTTTCTCCATGAATTCACTATTTCCCATAAGCTTCTGGAAGCGCTGGATAGCAGCTCGGTGAGCCCAAAACTACTCATCATTGACGAGAGAATGAGCAAGGGAAGCCAACGTTCAATCCTTGAACAACTAACCTACCAAAAATGCACTATCCCTATCCTGCTCTTTACCAGCAATGAGCAACAACTTGATATACAGGCGTTCAAACATCTTAATCTTCATATTATTAGAAGGAAAGGCGTTGACTTCGATTCCCTGTTTTCACATTTGGATCCTTTCCTTGGGAAAACGGAAAGTCGAGAACAACAGAAACCATATATACCTTGTGGGTTGGTTGGAAATAGTTATTGTATGAAGAGGCTGAGAAATGATCTGTCTCGATATGCAAAGCAGAATTGCTCGATTCATCTGTACGGAGAAACAGGAACAGGAAAAGAACTGGCAGCAACCTATCTTCATCGCCTCAGCTTCCCCCATAGAAACATGGTATCGGTCAATTGCTCACTCCTCTCCAGTTCTTTAGGAAGCTCCATGTTCTTTGGTCATGTGAAAGGAGCTTTCACAGACGGTAATACAGACCTCCCAGGTTTGGTCCATGAAGCCAACCAATCGACATTGTTCCTCGATGAGTTAGAGACCCTCTCTCCTTCCTTCCAAGCCTATATGCTCAGGCTCCTGGAAAACGGACAATACCGACGTCTGGGAGATACACAATTGCATACCTCTCGTTTTCGCCTCATCACAGCCTCCAATGAAGACCTCGTGACACTCATGCAAGGAAACCGAATCCGCAAGGATTTCTTTTATCGCATCAATGAGGTATCTATCACCATGCCTCCGCTGAGAGATCATCTTGAAGATATCCCTCAGCTCTGCGAACATTTCCTGCTTCACTGCAAAAGCAAGAAGCAGTTGGATGAACATGGACTGGAACTGCTTATGAGTTATCATTGGCCAGGAAATGTACGCCAGCTCTTCTCCACCATCAGGCGATGCCTGATAAATAGTGAAGAAGAACCGGTTGTACTGGTTACACGAAGTGATATCTATCAGGATTGACAAATAGAACGACTGCCGCAGGAAGTACAGCTTCCACTACAGAATGAGAGCATTTCCCCTGCCGCCTTAATCCTTCTTCTTCGCTTGATGTACCTTACCAACATTGACAAGAGAAAGATGGCAGCGCCAAATCCAATTATGTAATTAATCATAGTCACCTCCTACCAAACCAATGATCCGATCATATTGATCAATAATGCCACCAAGTATGCGGTCAGCATCTGAATACCAACAGCTCCTGCTGTACGTCGGACTGTCTTCAATTCCCGCTTCATAGCCCCGACTGCTGCAAAGCAAGGCATGCAAAGCAGGTTGAAGGCCATATAAGCCAAGGCAGCTTGCTTGGTACGAATATCCTGACGAAGTGTACGTAGTCCACCCTCATCACCACCTTCCATCAATACCGATTCAGCATAGATATCAAAGGCTTCGTCTATTGAGTACATCCCCTCGGAAAATCCCAGGCCAGAAAGTTCATCTTCACTCATACCAGCAAAGTACTGCGTTAGGTACTCCTCATTCACATCCTCACTATAGAGCTGAGCCAGTGTAACCACGACCATCTCCTTTGCAATCCATCCTGTGGCTATACCTACAGTTGGCCTCCACTCCCCAAAACCCAAGGGCTTGAAAACAGGAGCAACAGCCTTACCCACAGAAGCAAGGAATGAGGTATCCATCTCTGAGAGGATCGTATCATTCTGCTCCAGGTTCTGGCCGTTGAATGATGCCATATTGAAGGAAGAGAGTACCCAGATCAGGATGGTTGCTGCGAGAATCACAGTACCTGCCTTCTGGATAAATCCCTTCACCTTCTCATATCCATGTATCCACACAGACCTGAGGGTAGGAAGTCGGTATTGGGGAAGTTCCATCAGAAAATTGGAAACCTGACCCTTATAGGCAATCCTGTTGATCAGAAGGGAGACAAGAATCGATACCCCCAAGCTCAGTGCATACAGGAAGAAGAGTACCAATGTCTTGTTTCCATCGGCGAAAAAGATGGAGACAAACATAATGAAAATCGGTAGTTTTGCTCCGCAGGGCATGAACCCTGCAAGCAGGGTGGTGATCCTTCTATCCTTCTCACTGTCCAATGTTCTGGTAGCCATAATGGCAGGAACAGAACACCCAAAGCCCATCAGGAGAGGGATAAAAGATCGTCCACTCAATCCAAACCGTCGAAAAATCCTGTCCATCACAAATGCAACACGAGCCATATACCCGCTATCTTCCAGAAAGCTCATCAACAGATACAGCACCAAGATAAGGGGAAGGAATCCGAGGATGGCTCCCAGTCCTTCCAACACACCATCTACCACCAGGCTGTAAGCCCAAGGGGCAGCTCCAGCTGATACCAATCCAAGAGACACCAAGTCAGTGAGCCAGCCCCAGAGAGTCTCCACGACAGTTGCAAGAGCTATCCCTGGGCTGGGAAGACCTTCAATGAAGAGAAAGTTCTCACTGAAGGTGGCTGCAAAAAGCAGGTACATCACCACCGCAAAAACAGGGAGGGCAAAGAAACGGTGAGTCAGAACCTTATCAATCCTATCACTCCTGCTTTCCTTGATCTCTCCCGAAGAGGCACTTCTGAGGACAGCTTTCTCCACCAGTGATGTAATATACGTATACCTTTGGTCAGCCAGGGTGTCCTCGTCCACCGTCCCGTTTAGGCGGTAGATATCCAAGGGTTTTGGGCATCTTTTGGTCTCAATTGTATCCATAACCGCTTGCATCAATTGATCCAGACCCTTGCCGGTTCTTGCCTCTATGGGAATGACAGCAACGCCAAGCTCTGCTTCCAGTCGCTTGCAGTCAATAACATCGCCCTTCAGGCGAACTTCATCCATCATATTGATAGCTAAAACAGTGGGAACTCCCGTCTCCATGATCTGCAGAGCAAGATAGAGATTTCGCTCCAGACTGGTGCCATCAAGTACATCAATGACACATGCCGGTTTCTCTTCAACGATAAAGGTTCGGGTTATGATCTCCTCAGCGCTATAGGGGCTGAGTGAGTAGGTCCCTGGAAGGTCTAAGATGGCATATCTGGCATCCTTCTTATAGACACCTTCTTTCTTGTCTACGGTTACTCCCGGCCAGTTTCCTACATGCTGGCGAGATCCAGTTAGTGCATTGAATACCGTGGTCTTCCCTGAATTGGGGTTTCCGGCAAGTGCTATGGTTGTGGGCATGGTTACTCCTCTCTTTATTGTTAGCCATAACTAACTATATATGCAAAAAAAATGCTCCTAGATGATTTCAACCTCAATCAAAGAAGCTTCTTGCTTTCTCAGACTCAGCTGGTACCCCCGTACCGTCAGCTCCAGGGGATCACCTAAAGGAGCAACCTTAATCAACTGCACAACCACACGTGGGGTAATCCCCATATCCAAAATCCGTCGGCGCAATGCACCCTGTGTTCCGATGGACAGCACTCTTGCCCTGTCCCCAGGACGTAATGATCCTAGTGTCATACTTCTATCTCCTCGTTATGTAACGATATTATGCAACGTTTATTCGGTGAGCCAACCCACGATTCAAGGCAAGACGGACACCTTTAATGGAAAGGACAATCCCTTGGCTACTATTACCCACAACCTGAATAACTTCTCCTGCAACAAATCCAAGATCCAGAAGATGTTGTTTTATTGCATCTTCCCCGTGCAGTCCGATAATTTTTCTTGTTTCTCCAACTTGGGCAAAGGAAAGTGGCATAGGTACTCCTTATTTGTTAGCTATAACTAACAACATAGACAGTTATACATTCCCTCCTGTTCCTTGTCAAGCAGAGAATGAAAAAATTAGAGAAGCGTTACAAACCTGTTTCTCCCAGCTTCCTTAGCTTGATAGAGCGCCCCGTCTGCCCTCTTGAATGTATCAATTTCAGATGTATCACTCGGCAGGAAGGAAGCAAAACCCAGCGAGATGGTCATTGTTATCTTGGTTTTCTCATGTTCAACTTCCACAGTTCTTGCTGCACTGAGAAGTGACTCTGCCATCTGATTAACTTGTTCAGCCGTAAGAGGGGGGCATACAAGAAGGAACTCATCACCACCCCACCTGAAAAGAGCATTTGTTGAGCAGGTGAACTCCTGCAATGTTTTGGTAAGCTGTATCAGACACCTGTCTCCAGCATCATGCCCGAATGCATCGTTGATATGTTTGAAATAATCGATATCGAAGATTGAGATCACCCCAGCGCCATTTCCCTTCCTGCTCTCAAGATACGCTTTTTTCAAGGCAAGCAGACCACTCCTGCGATTTCCAATTCCGGTCAGAGGATCCCTATATGCTTGATCCTCAAGGTTCTTTGATTGCTTTTTATTACGCTGATGCTCCAACACTACCAGAAGAACAGAGTGAAGCACAAAGAGCAGAATAATTGCCCCAATAAATATTGGGGTAATTTGACCCACAATACCGGCACTCTTGTTTGCAGTCTCCTCTACATACATTGCAAGATCATCAAGATGGATACCCATTGCAACAATCCAGTCAAAATCCTTGTAGAGTCTTGCATAGGTAAGTTTCTCTGAGATGACATCACTATCCAATTTTTTGAAGAAATAGGTGAAGTAGAGCTCCCCATCCTTGTTAATCCCCTCCAACTCAGTCTTGTAGGGTGTATTGCCTTGTACATCTGTCATATTGGTAGAGAGGTATACGCCCACAGAATCACGGAGGTTGGGATGGATTCTCCGAATTGCATATTCGTCACCACCCTCATAGTTGATTACCTCATTGACCCAGATATAGGAATTTTCCGGATAATTACTCGCATATATCTCATCAGCGATATACTGCTTTACTTCCTCATCAATCACCACTTGGGGAATTCCGACAAAAAGCGTATAAGGAGCATATGAGTGCAATTCATACAACTGAAACCCATGCAAGAGGCTATTCACCACATCAATGGGAGGTTCTGATTCTGGGATGACCCCTTTGTTATCCACAATGACTTCACCCGTTTCCCGCTGCCAAAGAACAGCAGTCCAAGGGGAGGTAGAGTCCTGGGTAAAGAAGGATGCCACCACCTGTGGAAATCTTTCAATATCCGCCTCATAGGCTGTATCCATATGCCAAGTAATATGGTCCAATTGCTTTTGATATTCCACTTGGTGGATTGCTCGTTGTGTATCGATTCGCTTGATTTGGTTATTGACTGAATCATAGAGAAACTTCCGTTTCAACGCTTCGGTACCTTGAGCAGTCTGGTCCTTGTACACTCGTTCAATTTCACCCAGGGTGCTCAACGAAAAAATCACCAACAACAAGGTTGAGAGGAACACCAGAGAGGTACTGAGTATCCATGAATTACGTTTCATCACCCCTCCTAGGGAAACTGTACCACAGCTAATCATACTGGACAAGATTTTACACTCACAGTAGTTTTTGTTGCACAAAACACATCATCACATATTCTGGGCTAAGTCACCTAAGAAGGTGAGTTACTGCACCAAAGCGCAACGTGTAAAGGTTGTGGATAACTTGTTGATAACTCGTTTATTTGTCCTAAATACAAGTACCTTACTAAACAATAAGAAGTACATTAAACCTATATAAAAACACGATGAAACCTGTTTGGTAAACTTATGTTTTATTTGTTTCAATGTATATAGTTGTCATATCCATAGATACCGTATAAAAACCTATGTTTCCTATTAGAAATCAGTCTTATCTGCACCCTATACAAACCTAGGTACCACTTGCTTGTGGATAACTTGTGGATAACTTCTGGACAGGGGTGTGGACAAGCAAGAGAACTCTAGTAAAAACAGGGAGTTACGCATCTCTTTCGATGGACAACCCTAAGGCCTGGAGTTTACCACAGAGATTTTCATAACCACGTTCAATTTGATAGATATTCTGGATTACACTGACACCTTTTGCACAAGCAGCAGCAATGACGAGTGCCATTCCAGCTCGTACATCAGGACTGGATAACTCTGAACCCAGCAGTTGGCTGGGTCCATTGACCACCGCTCGATGTGGGTCACAAAGGATGATATCTGCACCCATCCTGATCAACCAATCAACGAAGAACATGCGAGACTCAAACATCTTCTCATGGATCAGAATTGAACCTTCCATCTGGGTTGCGCATACAGTGATGATACTCAAGAGATCAGCGGGAAACCCTGGCCAGGGAGCATCATCAATCTTTGCTGTATGGCCTCCTACTTCCTTTGCAAGTATCCGTTTCTGCCGTTTGGGTACAAGGATGGAAGAAGGACCATCAACGACGAAGGTGATCCCAATTCGTTCAAAGCCCAGGCGAATCATCCTCAGATGCCCAGGGTCGACCCCCTTGAGCAACAATTGGCCTCCAGTAGCACCAGCTAGGCCAATATAGGAACCAGCTTCCATATAGTCAGCTGTGAGACGGAACTCACAGCCATGAAGTTTCTTTTGACCGGTAACATAGAGACGGTTGGACCCGATACCCTCAATATGACACCCCATACTGTTGAGCATCCTGCAAAGGTCCTGTACATGAGGCTCACTTGCTGCGTTGCTTATAATGCTCTCTCCCTGTGCTAGCGAAGAGGCCATGATAACATTTTCTGTTGCTGTTACGGAGGCTTCATCAAGGAAGATGTCATTTGCCTTCAGCCTACTTCCATTTGCCTTGATATGAATCTCCCCTTCCTCATTGATCAGGCAAGAGGCTCCCAACGAAGAGAGGCCGATAAAGTGGGTATCGAGTCTACGAAGCCCAATTACATCCCCTCCTGGAGGTGTTAGACGAACTTCATCAATAGTGGCCAACAATGGTCCCAGGAGAAGGATGGAACCCCTCACCGATTGGACCAGTTTCTTCTTGAGCTTACCGCTTCTCCCTCCACTCATGATGGTATAGGTATTGGCATCCTCTTTGACAACCTTGGAACCAAGGTTCTCCAAGAGCTTGACCATAACCTGAACATCCTCGATATCGGGAACGTTCAACAATCGAACAGGTTCATCAGTCAGCAAGGTGGCAGCAAGACACGGTAGTGCCCCATTCTTGTTTCCACTGATCTGCACCTCTCCGCTCGCAGGGTTTCCCCCGGTTATTCGATATGCACCCATTGCTGCCTCCTCGTTCATCCTACCCTTGGCACGATAGTTTCGCAAGCTTCTTGTTGAATACAGGTGGTTAGCAATGGTAGAATATCCATACATGAAAGAAAGTGAGCACATGGTCTATGGCATAGGGAACCCCCTCATCGACATCATTGTCAGTGTTGAGGAGGATGATATTACCGCGCTTGGAATCCACAAGGGCACCATGGCCTTGATCGGCCCACAGAGAATGGAAGAGCTCATGCTCCTCTCCAAGGAACGCAAAACAACCTACAGCTGCGGTGGATCCTGTCCCAACACAATCATCGCCCTTGCATCACTGGGTGTGAAGGCAACCTTGGCAGGAAAGATAGGCAGCGATGAGAATGGGCACATCTATCAACAGCGTCTCAAGGAACTTGGGGTTGGCGACCAGCTTGCTATAACCGACAAGGAAATGACTGGCTCTACAGTCATCCTTATCACTCCAGATAGTGAACGGAGCATGAACACGTTCCTGGGTGCTAACCGGCTTTATGAGATGGCTGATGTGGACGAAGATACAGTGGCAAAAGCCTCCTTCTTCCACTTTACAGGCTATATGTGGGACACAAAAAGCCAGCAAGAAGCCATTAAGAAAGCCTTGCACATTGCAAAGGAACACCATACAGTTGTCTCTTTTGATCTCGCAGACCCATTTGCTGTTGGCCGTTACAGGGAACCCTTCCTCAACCTCATCAGCCAAGAGTGTGACATTGTGTTTGCAAACAGGGAAGAAGCAAGGATTCTCTTTGACAACTACGACCCTTATGAGTGTTGCCGTTCCATGGGTAAGCTCTGTAGGACAGCCATTGTAAAGAATGGGAAAAAAGGTTCCTACATCAGCCACGAAGGAAAGATCATCAATATTCCGGTCAAGGGACCAGTAGTTCCTACCGATACTACTGGTGCTGGGGATGTGTACGCCGCAGGATTCCTCTATGGACTGTACCATGACTATTCAATACAGGAATCAGGAACAATCGCATCCATTCTTGCCGGTGAGATAATCAGGCAACGTGGGGCACAGTTCAGCAAGGAAAAGGCCAAGGAACTCAGAGATCTTTTTGCTTCAGGAAATTGGAAATCGCTGTAGCATCGGCTTGGTCAGGAACAGGATCCCCATGATCCCGACGAAGGCAGAGAGCCTCCAGAACAAACCAATCCCTCCAATAAGGAACAGGGAGGTTGCAAACAGGTTGGCAAGGACTCCACCTGCTTGCAGGCTGAAAGAGGAGAGGCTTAACATACTTGTCCTCACCGCATCTTCTGAGGCCTTGTTCAATACATAGGTGCCAACCACGGAGAGCACCCCAAGCAAAAGATAGATCAGGGAAAACACACCCAAGAACCATACCATGCTCGTGGTCATGGAGAGTAGAACCTGCAGCAGGTAGACAAGAATGAAAAGCAAGCTATAGATGCCTACAGGGCGCTTATACCTTACGAGTTTCTTGCCAAATACCGATCCAAGGATGCTGATGGAGAATATGATGGCTGTCGTCATCCCCAGCACCCAAAGCATGGAATCATCCAAAAGCAATGCTTTCAGGTATGGCTGCCAATAACTTTCAAGGGAAGCCAGCAACATTCCCTGAAAGAGAACACTCACGCAATATAAGACAAGAAAGGGAGAAGAGCGTAGCGTGGAGAAGAACAAGCGAAACTGCTCTTTATAGGAGATACGCTTCACATCCTGGGAGACCTCTTCCCTGATGGAAAAGATTACGATCAGCATGGAACCTACCAACAACACCATTCGAACCAGGAGCAGTGGCTGTGTCAGGGAAGACCCCTCTTTGCCAAGGGTAAGCAGCCAACCTCCGATAAGAGCTCCCAAACTTAGAGAAATCCCTGAATTGATCTCCAGTGCATACACCAGGTCCTCAAGCTTGTTTCCGTTTCTTTGCCCATCTTCAATATATTTTGCATCGAGACTCCCACTTCCAAAAGCTCTTCCCAGACCGGTAAACAAGAATCCCAAACCAAGGAGTATAAGGGAATCAAACAAAATACAAATGGTTCCCACCAGAGAGAAGGCAAGGCCAAGAAGAAAACTTGCTTTCCTTCCCCAGGTATCGGCAAACACACCACTGGGTACTTCAGCTACCATTACAGCTACCGAATACATGACCATGATCACGGCCAGATACTCAAGCGGATAGCCTTTACTTATGACAATCAGACTCATGGCAGGAAGGGTTACCCCCAATGCAAGATAGGAGGCAGATAAGCTAGCCATGTAAGGAGCAGGGTGAAACATACTGCTATGCATGATAGGCCATCAGAGAGAAGACAAAGGGATCAGTCCCATCCTCTTTCTTCTCTTTCTCATCTATGAACGCTCTGATTCGCTTGTAAAGCTCATCAGCCTCATCTCTACTGAGATGTACGACTCCCGAAATCTGGTCCGCCTGGAAATGACCATCTCCATCGGTAAAAGATTGCGCTTTTTTGTAGAAATCATCGTGGATTTGTTTGGTCACCATATCAGAAGCAAGCTTTCTCTTCTCTTCAGCGAGAGAGCTGAAACTCACCGTCACCAATCGTTTCCGGTAATAGGTTGCGGTAATACCATGGATTAATTCCGTGTGGTCCACCTCGACTACCTGCAACTCCATCAATCGCGAAACATGATGTTTTGCACTGGAGGGGGTCATTTCGAGTGCATCACTGAGCATCTTGGCTGTCATAGGTCCCCGTACACTCAACTCATGTAAAATCTGCTGCCGCTTTGGGTGCATGTAGATTTCCAACTGTTTTCCATCTTGTATATATACCATCTTCATAACATTATATATATCATAACAATTATTGTTATGTAAACCCCTACCATTGTCTTGTAAAAAACCTTGTTTCTTGGTACTATCTTTTTCAATGACGTCGATTTGTCAGCCTCCCGGCTTGCGGGCGTCAATAAAGAAACTTGCTAAAAGGGGAGCGTATCAATCTATTTGAGTTGAGTTCCCCCTTCCGCAGTTCCATAAGGAAGGGTGTAGTATGTTAACACACGGTTCACACATTTTTACTTCAGAATCAGTCAGTGAGGGACATCCGGACAAGGTCTGCGACCAGATCTCCGATGCCGTATTGGATGCTTGTCTTGCCCAGGACCCACAGAGCAGGGTTGCCTGTGAAGTCTTCGCAACGACTGACAGGGTCGTGGTTGGAGGAGAGCTTTCCACCAATGCAACAATCGATATAGACAACATCGTTAGATCCACGGTAAAGGAAATTGGGTATACTGATGAGGGAATCGGTTTTGATTACCACTCCCTCAAGGTAATGGATTTTACCAATACCCAATCACCGGACATCTCCATGGGAGTTACTGCTGAAACATCCCTGTACGGCCAACAAGGTGCTGGCGACCAGGGCATGATGTTCGGGTATGCCTGCAATGAGACAGAGACTCTCATGCCAGCCCCAATCTACTGGGCACATCAACTCCTGGAAAGGGCGAGCAAGCTACGAAAAAGTGGCGAAGCTCCTTTTTTGAGACCCGATGCAAAGAGTCAGGTATCACTGTTGTACCAAGATGGGAAACCGGTACACATAGATTCGGTGGTCATCAGTCACCAACATACCGAACAAGCCCGTCGTGATACCCTTATCTCCTATCTCACAAAGGAAGTCATTGAAACCGTGTTGGGACCTACCGGCCTGTTGAACGATAAAACCAAGGTGTACATTAATCCAACTGGTAGATTTGTCACGGGAGGTCCTGCAGGGGACACTGGTTTGACAGGGAGAAAGATTATTGTCGATACCTATGGTGGAATGGGTCGTCATGGAGGCGGAGCATTCAGCGGGAAAGATCCCTCAAAGGTTGACCGAAGCGGTGCCTACATGGCTCGCTACGTTGCAAAGAACCTGGTAGCAAATGGCTTTTGCACAACCTGTGAGGTCCAACTCTCCTATGCAATCGGTGTTCCCTATCCCATCTCCGTGTATGTCGATACCTTTGGGACTGGAACAGAGGACGATGAACAATTGGAAAAGCTGGTAAGGGAGAAGTTCGACCTCACCCCAGCAGGCATCATAAAGACACTGGATCTAAAAAGGCCGATCTACCAGAAGACCATGAACTATGGGCACTTCGGCAAGAGCGACCTTCCCTGGGAACAGATTATCTCACTCGCTTGAGATTAGGCTGCAAGAGAAGCAATCTCTCTTGCATGCAGTCAACCTCCCGCTCGCTCAGGGCGGGTTGGTTGATTCTCATTCCATCCTCTTCCTTGTACTCCTTCGGTGTACGATAGAAATTCAGTGCCCAGCGGTTTACTTCAGGCAGCATCCCAGCAATCTCCAATAAATCCTCTTTCATTAAGGTTGGAGCCAATGTGGTTCTCACCTCCCATTGGAAAGATGGATGCATAAGCTGATACTCCTGAAGCAAAGACACACATCGTTGCACATTCACTGGGTCAGCCCCTTTTCCTGCAATTTCCCGATACCTTGCCCATGGCGCTTTTACATCCAGTGCAACGTAGTCAAGCAACCCTGCTTCCAACAATTCCAAAAGCACTCCCGGACGACTTCCATTGGTATCAAGTTTGGCAAGATAGCCAAGGCTTTTAGCCAAGGAGAAATACTGAGGGAGACTGTCATGCAAGGTGGGCTCTCCTCCACTGATGACAACCGCTTGTAGAAAACCCACTCTTTTCTTCAGAAAACTCTCTATCTCCTGATAGCCTATAAACCCATTCTTATGTCCAATTAATGCACGGTTATGACAATAGAAGCAGTCATAGTTGCACCCTTGGGTAAAGAGAACACAGCTCAACATCCCTGGATAGTCCAAGAATGATGAGCCTTCAATACCACTGACGATCATGACACTTTTACCGTATATGACTTTCTCTGGCGATGTTCCTCTTGCTTTCCAGGATGGAAATCTTCCTTTGGCCTGAGATAGCCAACCACCCTGGTCCATACCTCGGTCTTTTCCCCGCAATGCGGGCAATATTCAACCTCTCCATCGAGATATCCATGGTTCTTGCAGGTAGAGAAGGTAGGGGTAAGGGAGACATAGGGAAGTTTGTAACGGGTACATACATTCCTTACCAACTGCTTGGCAAGCTTTGGGTCCTCTATTCTCTGGGCAAGATAGAGGTGAAGGACTGTTCCTCCTGTGTACTGGCACTGTAGTTCGTCCTGCTTCTCTAATGTCTCATAGAGATCATCGGTATAGCCTACAGGGAGCTGGGAGGAGTTGGTATAGTAAGCAACATCTTCGCCGGCGGTAATGATATCACCAAAGGCTTTCTTATCGAGGTTTGCCAATCGGTAGCTGGCTCCCTCGGCGGGGGTCGCCTCAAGGTTGTAGAAGTTTCCTGTCTCACTCTGGAAGCCTTGTATGATTTCCCGTAACGTTGAGAGTACCCGAAGGGCAAAGGACTGTCCTTTCTCGGTTGTAAGGGATCCTTCCTTACCGAATAGGTTGAGACAAGCCTCTTCCATCCCCACGATTCCGATGGTGCTGAAGTGGTTTGCCCAATAGCTCCCATTACGTTGTTTTACCGTTTCCAAGGAGAATCGGCTAAAGGGATACATGCCACGTTCGGTCTGCTTCTCAATGACGTTTCGCTTGATCTCAAGGCTCTTTTTAGCCAGGAGGGAAAGATCATGGAGTGCAGACATGAATTGCTTCTCATCCTTGCACTCATAAGCAAGCCTGGGAAGATTCAATGTCACCACACCGATCGAGCCAGTAAGGGGATTAGAGCCAAAGAGTCCTCCACCTCGCTTCTTGAGCTCAGAGGTATCGAGTCTGAGCCGGCAGCACATTGAGAGCGCATCCTCAGGGGACAAGTCACTGTTCACATAATTGGAGAAGTAAGGAATCCCGTATTTTGCAGTCATGGCAAAAATGGAATCCACAACCTTCGATTCCCAGGGAAACTGCTTGGTTACATTGTATGTAGGGATGGGGAATGTAAACACTCTTCCAGAAGCATCACCTTCCTCCATGACCTCACAGAAGGCATGGTTGACCATATCCATCTCATCCTGAAACTCCCCATAGGTCTCTTTTTGCGGCTCTCCTCCCCGGATGACCGGTACATCCCGCAAACTGGAGGGAACGGTGATGTCAAAGGTCAGGTTGGAGAAGGGGCACTGGAACCCTACTCGGGTAGGGACATTGAGATTGAAAATGAACTCCTGCATTGCTTGCTTGACCTCACGGAAGGTAAGGCCATCATACCTGATGAATGGTGCACAGTAGGTGTCAAAGGAAGACCAGGCCTGTGCTCCTGCACACTCCCCCTGGAAGGTGAAGGTTGCATTCACCACCTGTCCAAGTAGGGACCGAAAGTGTTTTGCCGGCTTACTGGAAACTTTCCCATCAACACCTCCAAAGCCAGAGGTAAGCAACTGGCGAAGGTCCCATCCACAACAGTATGGGCCAAAGAAGCCAAGGTCATGGAGATGCAGTGATCCACTCTGGTGGGCTTCACGGATAGTCTCAGGATAGATTTCATGCAACCAGTACTGCTCAGTGAATCGTTCACGGATGTAGTTGTTCATACCATTGACAGAACGTCTGGTATTGGCATTCTCCTTAACTCTCCAGGTTGTATCATCAAGGTAGGCACTGAACAGCTCATTCGTTGCCTTGATGAGGGCCTTGCCCTCTCTTACCCGTTCCCTCCCCTTACGGTAGAGGATGTAGGCTTTTGCGGTTGCTTGATAGCTCTGTTCCATCAGGGATTCTTCAACAAGATCCTGGATATACTCCACCTCTACCTTGTCCTTTCCCTTTGTCTTGGACAAAACGATGGTGGCAACCATCTTGGCATCCACTTTTTGTCCTGCAGCATTCGCTGCTTTTTCGATTGCATCAATGATTTTCTGAACCTCGCAGAGAACCACCTGCCCGTCTCTTTTGACCACTTGCTGTTGCATGGTTTCCTCCTCGCGGAGACAAGACGTATAAAGAGGGTGCTCTGAGGCACACGCCTTATGTCATGCTCCGTGACGGCGTGTCTGTACAGGCAAGGTCTTCTGGCTTAGGTTCTTCATCCCAGGCTCCTTCCCAGATTTCTCCAGTGGATATTGCCCGGAACTCCCCATCACAGCGGCGGGACCGCGTGGGCTTCTACACCCAACTTCCCTTTTCCTATACACACAAGATATAGTGTTTTGTGCCATACGGCACACTAGTTACAGTAGGTCTGTTCTGAATATTTGTCAAGCATTAAAAAACGGGAACCATGATTGGATCCCGTTGTTGGATTAGTTTCTCTCGTTGGAGATTCGTATCTGTTTATACAGCCCGTCTCCCTCACTCTTGGTCTCTACCCCACCAAAGTCATTGAGTGCAGTATGGACAAGCCTTCTCTCATACGGATTCATTGGCTCAAGCAACTTGCTTCTTCCGCTCTTTCGTACCTGTTCAGCTGTCTTGAAAGCCATTCTGATCAGCTGCTCTTCATGCCTCATACGATAGTTTTCACTATCAACGATGACCTTCATGTCAGGATCGAGTTGGCCAGCATACACATTGGCAATAAGCTGGATGGCATCGAGGTTCTTACCTTTACGCCCAATGATGATATTTGAGTTGTCACTCTCAATATTCAATCCAAGCTTGCGCTCCTTCCTGAACCCAATGGAAACCCTGCCTTCATAGCCCATCTTGTCCAAGACAGTAGCCACAAAGGTTAGCAACTTGTCCTCAAGTTCGCTGTTGATAGGCTGTTCCAGTTCTCTCTCATCATCATCTTCAAATGTATCCGGTTCCAGATTGCTTCCATCGTCAAAATGAATCCTGATCTTCACATTGCTCTTCTTAAAGAGCCCTTTTTTGACCGGTTCAACGATTTCCACATCGAAATCTTCACGCTCAATATGCAGTTCCTCAATTGCTTTTGCAATAGCTTCCTGCTCAGTACGTCCTTCGAATTCTTTCATCATATGCTACTCCGTTCGGGGGAAAATCCCCCGCAGTTGAATTTCTATTTGCGTCCCTTTCCCTTTGGACCTGGGAACTGCTGCACGTTGTTCTGTGCTTCCTCATTTGCCTCACGCTGTTTCTTCTTGTTTGTATGCAGCTGCTGAAGGATGGATAGGGCATTCATCACTGACCAGTAGAGGATCAAACCAGAAGGAGCATTGTACAACACAAAGAAGAACATCAACGGCATTCCGTAGGTCATGAATTTCATCATGCCCTGCTGACTACCTGCAGTTGAGGCGTTCTGGGTTATTTTCATTGAGAAAATCATACTTACTGTATAGAAAATGGGAAGCAAGTGCAGTTCATTGCCAAGGAATGGCAGGTTGAACGGCAAGCTCGCAACCGTATCTGGACGGCTCAAGTCAGGAATCCATCCTGGGATGAACATCGCTCCTCTCAACTCAAAGTGCTTATTGAGCAATCCGTAGAAGGCAATAAGGATGGGGAACTGCAACAACATCGGAAGACATCCACCCATGGGGTTGATCTTCTCTTTCTTGTATAAAGTCGCCATCTCTTCGTTCTGCTTGGTTGGATTGTCAGGATACTTTTCCTTGATCTCCTGCATCTTAGGGGATAGGGATGCCATCTTTGCAGTTGACTCCATGCCCTTCTTGGTAATCGGGTAGAGTACCAGCTTAAGGAGGAAAGTAAGGATGATGATACCAATACCATAGTTCGGGATCACCCGGTATAGCATATTCAAGAGGGTCTTCAAGATTGTCTCCAACCATCCAAGCCATGAACTGCTGTCCAGCGCTGCTTCAAGCTGCAATCCCGATACCCCAAAGCTATTCAGGGAAGCATCGTTGTAGATGACCATATCACCCTTGAGCTGTGGACCGGCATAGAACCTGAAGGTATCCGTCTGGGCTGCACTCTTGATTGTTGGTCTGCTCAGATAGATGTTCGACTGAAGAGGAAGACCTTCATCTGAAACTTCACTCAAGCTGACCATATAGTTGGTTGCATCAGGAATGGCAATCATAGAGAAATACTTTCCGACAAGCGCTACCCAGGAAAGAGGTTTGGTTGTTGCATATGCACCATTGCTCAACTTAACCTGATCCTTCTTGGAAGATCCGTCTTCCTTGATATAAAAACGACGATAGTTGTAGTTATTATCGAGGGAGGAGAAAGAGGGACCAATCTGTGGTTCAAAGGCGAGCGTATAGGCATAATTCTCAAAGGAGAGAGGTATGGCCTTGTTCTCACTGTTTCTGGTCTCTACGTCTATTTCGAAGAGATAATCCTCTTCTCCAAAAGTGTAGGTCTTTGTGATGGAGAATGGGGCTCCAGGGGTCTTTCCATCTTCCTCGAGAAGGGCAAACTCCTGGGTGAATTGCACCTGGTTACCAATGATCTGGTAACGGAAGGTTGCATCGATGGGATTGGTCTTGTCATTTCCTGCATACATCAAGAAAGCATCATTGGATGATGCATCCTTGAACAAGAGTTCAACAGGCTCCCCTTCATCAAGGTGATCTTTCAGCTTAAAGGAAGCAATTGAGGCACCACTGGGATTGAATTCAATCAAGAAATAGTTTGTCTCAAATGTGAAGGGAGTCTTATTTCCTTCGCTGCCAACAGCAACCATTGAACCTGGGAGACTACTGTCCCATGCAATATTGGCTGAAACCTGACTCGATTGGGCTGGCTCCAGATAGGTACTCTGACCTGAAGTGTTGCTCGAGGTTTCAACTTGTTCAGTGGTCGGCACCATTTCAGGGGTGGCCGGCGCGAAGAAAGTGGCTTGGATGGTCATTCCGATGGTAATGACCAATACGGATAGAACAATGGCTAGAATGGTATTTTTATCCATATCTGCTCCTGATGGGGGGATGTGTAGAGAAGAAAGCAATCACAGGAAAGATAGGACAGAACAACAGAATGAGGAGTGTTATGAAAGCGTTTTAAGACTGGTTAAACACCCCAGCCTTATCGCAGAGAGAGAGTATTTGTTCCTTTTGGAATGCATAATCAAGAACCTTTCCTGGATAAACGACAAATGCAAAATCGTAACCGGGGACCATCCTAGGCTTTTCTGTACGCCAAATTTCCTTGATTTGTCTACGGATCCTGTTTCTTTGGACAGCATTACCGTAATGACGGACCGGAATTACCACAATCCTATCAACATCCAGTTGGTTCTGACTTACAATAAGTTTCAATCCACGGCAGGAATAATGCCTGCCAGTCTTGAAAATTCGGTCAATCTCCGGTTTACGTTTTACAATTTCTTGTTTAGAAAGGCTTCTTCTCATCACATACGGACAGCTTATGTCTGCCTTTGGCTCTTCTGCGGGCCAAGACCAGGCGACCGCCCTTTGTTGCCATACGAGCCCTAAAACCAAACTTTCTGTTTCTCTTCACTCTACTGGGCTGGTAGGTTCTTTTTCCTTTGTAACTCATGAGATAATCTCCAATTTTTACATCGCTTTACGCGGATATTTTCTACTTAATTCAGAGGATACTCCCCCGAGTGGTGCAGTATATAGACTGCCCGTATTTACGTCAAGTAACTAAGAGCTTAGCATCTGAATGCTCTTAATGCCTAGGGATGGATACTTCTTTGCGAGCAGAGAAAGAATCTTTTTTTGCTGCATCATGGTAATTTGTGCCCAAGAAGGATGGTCGGCTTTCAAAACCAATGTAGTGTGCTTGATTTCCACAATTTTCACGTGAGGATACAAGCGGTTTCCAATGATTTTCTGCCACTCAAATCCAACAGCTGCTTTTGGGTTATCAGGACGGATATCAAGTCTTCGCAAGACATAGTCAAGCACGGCTTTTGCTTCCAGTGGTTCTCCTTCCTTGCACAGTCTTGTTTTCTTATCCTTCATGGCTGATAAATCTTCCTTGATCGACAGTATACACCAATGCGTTCTCATCTGCCAGAGAGGAGAAATACTGCTCTTCTGGTAAAAATGTAAAGAAAGCTTGGCTGTAGGATTGCATAAACCTAAGAAATTCTGCTCGTCTGGTGTGATCAAGCTCGAGCAGTACATCATCAACCAGTATCAAAGGCTTTCCTCCAGTTTTCTTCTCAAAAAATGCCATCTGTGCGGTACGGAAAATGAGTGAAGCAAGCCTCATCTGGCCGGTAGATCCTGTTTGGGAAAAATTTTGAGAACCTTCCATCACCTGGAACCTGTCACGATGAATTCCACTGGTAGTAGTCAACAGGTTCATATCCCGTCCTCTTGTCTGTTCCAGATAAGCAATCACCTCATCCTTGGTTGCACAGGTATTCCAGGAAGGTTGGTACTCGATATGCACATCAATATCCTGACCAGAAACAGAGCGATACATCTCAGGAAAAATCTGGTCGAACTCGAATACAGCACGTGTTCTTTCCTGCTGGATTGCAATGCCATAGGTGGCGAGCTGAATGTCATAGACTGGAAGCAGTTCAAATCGTTGTTCTTTGATTGCCAGATTTCGTTGTCTCAATACCAACCGATACCTGCGCATATCATCAAAAAACAGGGGATTGTACATGCTCATGATCTGGTCAAAAAATCTTCTTCGCTGTTCAGGTTCTCCCTTGATGAAAAAAATATCGTCATGGCTGAAAACTATGCAGGGGATGTTGTAGATCAACTCCTTCCTGTCCTTGATTTCCCTTCCATCAAGCAGTACCGTCCGTTTTGCATCTTTGTATTCGAGTACAAGGGTGTGATGTTGTTCATCATCTGTTACATATATCCCTTCAAGCTTGAAGTTTTTTTCTTTGTCAGTTGCGAGTTCCTTCAGTTGGTTTGTACGAAACGAAGATCCATAACAGAGTGTATATACTGCTTCAAGAAGATTGGTTTTTCCTTGTCCATTGGGTCCAATGAGGAATACCTGTCGGTTATCGACAGGTATTTTCTCGCTGGCCAGATTTCTGAATTGGTTGGTCCAAAGTTGGGTAAAACGCATCAGGCATTCGGTTGCATTGGCATAATGATATGAAAGTAATCCCTATTACTATCAGGTTTTACAGTCATTGCACGAGTAGGTTCAGTAAAGTTGATGGAGAAATATTCTCCCTCCATGGCTTTCAATGGATTTACCAAGTATGTGTAGTTCAAGGAAACCTTGCTGTCAGGACCTTCATACTGACATGCAATGATTTCTTTCGCTTCTCCTACTTCACTCTCATCACTGGTAAGCAGCACTCCAGCTTCACTGATATCCAGGAAGATTCTTTTTGCCTTGTTTTCAACCAAGAGAGAAACTCTCTTCAAGGCATCAAGCATATCTTGGATTCTCATCGTGCAGGTATAGGTTTGCACTTCAGGGATCACCCTACGATAGTTTGGATATTGTCCTTTGATGAGGGTTGTATAGAATGTCCTGTTTCCGATTTTTGCAAAAAGAATGTTTTCGGTTATTGAAAGGTCAAGCATTCCCTCATCAGTGGAGAGTTTTTTCAATTCTGTAAAGAATTTTGGTGGAATGATAATTGATGGGAACATGGGAAGATCTTCTTCAAATGTTCTCTCCACAATGGAAAGTCTTCTTCCATCTGTGGCAACCATGTTCATGCCACTTGCATTTCTTTCGAGATACAGACCACAGAGAAAATATCTTGTTTCATCTTCGCTGATGGCAAACATGGTTTGGTTTGCCATATCGGTGAAGGTTTTCTGGGGAATTGTGAAATACGAAGATGATTCTGAATTCTCCAAGGAGGGAAATTCATCAGCACCTATGGTTCTCAGTTTGAAATCAATGTTTTGCTCTTCAGGCTTGATGGTAAGCATTCCATCTTCCAATGAGAAATCAATTCTGGTGTTTGGAAGGCTTCTGAGAATATTCAGGAGTTTCTCACAGAAAACAGTGGTTCTTCCTTCTTGCAGTGTCTCGACTGCAATCTCAGTGTTGAATCCCAATTTCTGATCTGTTGCCTTGATGATAAGCCTTCCATCGAAGGTCTCCAGATAGACGTTGCTGGTGATAGAAAGGGAGTTTCTCTGACTGGTAAAATCCATTGAATATATTATCTCGTTGAGGATGTCATCTTTGTTGCAGACGAATTTCATATTAATACTCCTAGATTATTAAAAAATATAGTAATAATAGTAATAATAGCACAGATTCTGTGGATAACTTTCTAATTTCTTGTCCAATCACTGCTTAATTTTTGTCATCTTGTGGATAACTTCTCCAGTTGCCCACATTTCATCCACAAGGAAAAAAGCTCTATCCACAGGTTTTTGTAGTTATCCACAAGGTATCCAGTGGTTGTCCACAAGATATTACCGCTTACCATTTGTTAAGTCCCTCTTCAATTTTACGATGGTGTTTGCAAATGATTCATCCCCTTTCATAAGGGACTCAATCCGGTCATGTGCATGCATGACAGTGGTGTGGTCCCTGCCTCCAAATTCTGTACCGATTTCCGTAGTGGAATATTCGGTAATATCCCTTGCCAGGAACATGGCAATCTGTCTTGGTTGTATGAGCGATTTGTTCTTCTTTTTTCCCTTGATCTCGAAACTGCTTACATTGAAGTACTCTCCCACTACCTTGATGATGGTATCAATGGAGAGGGTCTGGTTTGAATTGGCAGCCAAGGAGGGGAGAATGCCAAGGAGTTCCCGTGCCTTGTCAAATGATATTTCCTGTCCAAGTAGTTCGCTATAGGCAATAAGCTTGGTTAGTGATGATTCAAGATCCCTCACATTGGTACATACATTGGTTGCTATGTAGTTGAGAATCTCCTCACTCATTGAACCGCCCCTTTCCACAAGTTTTTTCTTGAGGATTGCCATTCTTGTTTCATAGTTTGGTGGTTGCAGATCTACGTTCAATCCCCTCTCAAACCTGGAACTCAGGCGATCGGTTATGTTTTTCAGTTCACTGATGGGTCGGTCACAGGTGAATACCATCTGTTTCTTTGACTCGTACAGGTTGTTGAAGGTATGGAACAGTTCTTCCTGTGTGCTGTCCTTTCCTTGCAGGAAGTGTATGTCATCGATCAGCAACACATCCACTTTACGGAACTTGTTCTTGAACTGCTGTGTTCTTTGTGATCCGATTGATTCAATGAATTCATTGGTAAACATCTCAGCTGTTACATACATAACTTTCAGCTCAGGAGTGTTGTTGATGATGTAATTTCCGATGGAGTTCAATAGGTGGGTTTTCCCAAGCCCTACACCACCATATATGAGGCAAGGGTTGTAACTGACTCCTGGATTCTTTGCAATCGCGAGGCTTGCATTATAGGCAAATGCAGAGTTGTCCCCGATCACGAATGTATGAAACTCATAGGAAGGGTTCAGATTACAATCCTTTTTCATTTTCAAGGTCTTCTCTTCACTGACCTGTGGCTTTGGTTGGATGGTAACAATGGGTGTTTCCTTTGGAGCTTCCTTGTGTTCTTTTGATGGTTGCTGTATTTGTTCAATTTTTGAACGTGCTACTACCTCAAAACCAATATCGATGTCCTCTCCAGTTAGTTCAATCATCGTATTGCGTATCATATCCCTGTAACGGGCTATTACTGTGTCAAGAATAAACTGGCTTGCTACAGCCAATACTACCTTATGACTATCTGATCGTAGGTAGGCAATTCGATTGAACCAGGTATGGTATTCCTGTTCTGGAAGGGTCTCCTTGATACGGGAGGCAGTTTCCTGCCAGAACTCATAGTATATGTTTTGTGCTTCGCTCATGCGGCCATTTTACCTTGTAGTGTCAGACGGTGCAAGTATTGTACAGCTAAGTGAATCTGTTGTTTGTAAAATCTTGTAATAAAAGAAGTAATAAATTGGCTTGAATTCGTGTGCAAGCTTGCAACTCCCCCATAATTTTGGTATACTTGATAAGAATTGATACATGTATTTTTTTTATTATTACATAAGGATATAACGAATGAGTGAAGGGAGCTTTGATAACGGAACGTTGGAGCCATCCTTGCACCAAGATGGTGTTGAGATGGCTTCCGTTTCCCATGGTTATTCTGCCGGGAGTATTCAGGTCCTCAAGGGTCTTGAGGCTGTTCGAAAACGACCTGGTATGTACATTGGATCCACAGGCATTGATGGATTGCATCATCTCGTATATGAGGTGGTTGATAATAGCATTGATGAAGCGATGGCCGGTTACTGTTCAGAAATCCGTGTCTACCTCGATATTGATGATGAGGGAAGAGAGATTTGTACAGTTGAAGACAATGGCCGCGGAATTCCTGTCGATCCACACCCAATTGAGAAGAAAAGCTCGCTGGAAATTGCCCTCACCCAACTGCATGCCGGAGGAAAATTCGATAAGAACTCCTATAAGGTCTCCGGTGGATTGCATGGAGTGGGTGTCTCCTGTGTAAATGCCCTCTCGGTCTGGATGGAGGTTACCATCTATCGAGATGGGGGGATATACCGACAGCTCTACAGCTGTGGATTGCCCAAGAGTGAAGTGCTTCGCATCGGAGATACCGATCGAAGCGGCACCGTGGTTAAATTCTCCCCCGACTACTCCATCATGGAGCAGAATGCTTTCAGTTATGAGGTATTGGTCAATAGATTCAGGGAGCTCTCCTTCCTGAACAAGGGAGTTTCAATTTCCCTTACTGACCGCAGAGGAAATGAGGTAAAAGAACAAACATTTCACTCTGATGGTGGTATTTCCCACTTTGTAAGTTACCTTAACGAATTCAAGCGTGTCTTGGTTGATCCTCCCATCTCCATTGAAGGGGAAAGGGACAACATCAAGGTGGAGATTGGTCTGCAGTACAATGATAAGTACGATGAGAAGGTGCTTACCTTTGTAAACAATATCAACACTCGCGAGGGTGGTACCCACCTTACTGGTTTCAGGACTGGATTAAGTCGGGTTATCAACGTTCAATTACAGAAGAACCCAAAACTCTTGAAGAAGTATGAGGAAAAACTCGAACAGAGTGATATCTCAGAAGGTTTGACCGCTGTTATCTCTGTAAAGGTTCCTGAGCCCCAGTTTGAGGGGCAGACCAAGATGAAATTGGGCAACTCTGCGGTAACCGGCGTTGTTTTCTCCATGGTATATGAGAAGCTGGGAAACTATTTTGATGAGTTCCCTGCCCAGACGGAAACCATTCTGCAGAAGATCATCAGTGCTGCGCTTGGAAGGGTTGCCGCCCGTAAGGCACGAGAGCAGATCAGAAAGAAGAGTGAAGGTGGCGGCCTACCAGGCAAGCTGGCCGACTGCTCTGAAAAGGATCCTGCAAAGTGTGAGGTTTTCATTGTTGAGGGTGACTCAGCAGGTGGATCCGCAAAACAGGGACGTGATCGTAAATTCCAGGCAATTCTTCCTCTTTGGGGTAAGATGCTCAATGTTGAGAAAGCCCAGGAGTTCAAGGTATTGGGAAATGATAAGCTGCAGCCGGTTATTTCCTCCATTGGTGCCGGTATTACCCGGTACAACAATATGGGCAAGGATGAAAATTTCGACAATGATGTGACCTTTGACCTCTCTAAGACGAGATATCACAAGATTATCATCATGGCAGACGCAGACGTTGATGGATCACATATCAGGACATTGCTGCTGACGTTCTTCTTTAGGTATATGAGACCTCTCATTGAAGCCGGGTATATCTATTTTGCAATGCCTCCCTTGTACAAGATCACCATAGGGAAGAAGGTTTTCTATGCCTATGATGAGGAAGCGAGGACCAAGATTCTCGAAGAACACAATGTCAGGGATGAAAACAAGGTCGGGCTCCAGCGGTACAAAGGTCTTGGTGAGATGAACCCCGATCAGCTTTGGGAAACAACCATGAATCCTGAGACACGCATGATCAGCCAAATCTCTCTTGAAGATGCAGAGGAAGCTGATAGGGTCTTCAGTATGCTCATGGGTGAAGAAGTTGAGCCACGAAGGGCTTTCATTGACGCAAATGCCGTCTATGTTTCGAATTTGGATATCTAGTATAAGGACATAATCGTGGAAGAAGTAAACGAAAATAGGACAATAATTGTAGACGTGGCAAAGGAGATGCGAACCTCGTACCTCAACTATGCCATGTCCGTCATTGTCAGCAGGGCTCTCCCTGATGTACGTGACGGTCTCAAGCCGGTCCACAGAAGAATCCTCTTTGATATGTATGAGATGGGCCTGAGAGCCAACTCCTCATATAAGAAATGTGCTCGTATTGTTGGTGACGTGCTTGGTAAGTACCATCCCCATGGGGATGGATCGGTATATGATGCATTGGTACGTCTCGCACAGGATTTCTCCTTGCGCTACCCGGTGGTAAACCCCCAGGGTAACTTTGGTTCAATTGACGGAGACCCGGCAGCAGCAATGCGATATACCGAGGCTAAGATGAGCCGAATCGGCGAGGAGATGTTGCAGGATATCCAGAAAGAGACGGTTGATTTCGGGCCAAACTATGATGACTCGATGACAGAGCCTCTGGTGCTTCCTGGTTCATTCCCCTTCCTGCTGGCAAACGGAAGTAGTGGAATTGCCGTTGGAATGGCCACCAATATGGCTCCACACAACCTGCAGGAAATCTCTGACGCCATCTGTGCAGTCATTGAAAACCCTGATATCACCATTGATGAGTTGATGGAACATATCAAGGGCCCTGATTTCCCCTCAGGTGGAGTCATCTGTGGCGTGCAGGGAATCAAGGATGCCTTTACCACCGGACGTGGCAAGATTGTCATGCGCTCTGTGTACGAGATCGAGGAGAGTGACCGTGGTCATGACCAGATCGTGTTCACCGAGATACCCTACCAGGTCAATAAAGCTGATTTGGTGAAGAAGATTGATGACCTCCGTAAGAATGGTGCAATCCCCATGATCAGCACAATACGCGACGAGTCCGACCGTAATGGTATCAGGATTGTGGTGGAGCTGAAGATGGGCTCTGAGCCGATGGTGGTACTCAATCAGTTATTCAGCAGAACTGCCCTACAGTCAAACTTCAATGTAAACAATCTTGCACTGGTGAAGGGAAGACCTCAGTTGCTTACGCTCAAGGAGATGCTGGTTTATTATATTGAGCATCGAACTGAGGTGGTAACAAGACGGACAAGGTATGACTTGCGCAAGGCACAAGAGCGTGCACATATCCTCAGGGGCTTGAAAATTGGTCTTGATAATATCGATGAGGTAATTAAGATCATCAAGGAGTCTGATGATAACACGATAGCTGCAAATCGTCTCGTTGAACGTTTTGGTTTGGATGATATCCAAGCACAGGCGATCATCGACATGAAACTTGGTCGCTTGAGTCATCTTGAGACTTCCAAGATATTGGATGAATTGGGAGAGCTTGAACAGAAGATAGCCTACTATCAGGAATTGCTTGCTGACGACCAGAAGATATTGGACGTTGTCAAATCTGAAGTTCGCTCCCTTCCCTCCTCCCTTGTTCCAAAAGACCGTAGACTTACAAGAATTGCTCGAGAAGAGTTGGGACAGGCGACAGATGAGGATTTCATCAAGGAAGAATCTGTTGTTGTGTTGATCAGCAACAAGGGCTTTGCAAAGCGAATTCCCGTCGAGGAGTATGATGCTCACGGACGTGCAGGCAAGGGAACCAGGACAACCAAGTTACAGGACGGCGATTTCGTCGACCATATGTTTGTTGCCTCAACCCATGAATACGTAATGTTCGTCAGTAATGCAGGTAAGGCTTACTATATCAAGGGATTCCAGATTCCTGAAGCTGCCAAAACTGCAAAGGGGACCAGTATCAAGAATATTCTTCAGCTGGAAACCACCGAGAAGATCACTTCGATCATTGCATTCAAGGAATTCAGTGAGGATAAGTACTTGATGATGGCTACCCGTCAGGGTGTTGTGAAAAAGGTATCGTTGTCCAACTTCGTGAATGCAAGGGTTCGTGGTATCAGGGCCTTATTCCTTGATGAAGGTGATGAGCTACTGAGCTGTGACCTTGTTGAGGAAGGTGACGAGGTTATGTTGATCACCAAGAATGGTCGTGGACTCAGGTTCCGTCAGAGTGATGTACGGGCAATGGGAAGGGCTAGTCGCGGTGTTCGTGGTATCCGCTTGATCGGAGATGATCAGGTTGCTGGATTGTTGAAGGTAGATGATTCCCATAGAATTCTCATGATTACTGAAAATGGGCAGGGAAAGCAAGTAACCTTTGACAGCTTCAATGTGCATGGTAGAGGAACACAAGGACAGAAGATCTTCCGTCTTGGAACGAAGGCAACCTTTATAGTGGGTGTGCTGAGTGTGAACGATGATAATGATGTTGTGTGTGTCACCATGATGGGACAGACACTGAGAGTTCATTGTGATGCAATCTCTGTACAAGGGAGAAATGCTGCCGGAGTTCGTGTGGTATCGATGAAGTGGAAAAACGACTCCATCGTAGCCATAGCTTCTACTGAGAAAGATGAAGAGGAAGAAGTAGAGATTCCTGAAGCACCAAATCCAGAGGATGTGGTACAAGACGAGGATGTTGATGATGATTCTGAAGATGAGGTAACTGACGATTCAGATAACGAATAAAACATCTGTTAAGTAGTATAGTGGGCTGTTTTCCATTGAGAAAACAGCCCATTTTATTGCCTAAATTTTCCTCCATTTCCCACACAAATCTGTATCGTTATATAGAAACATTACCCAAAAAACCTGCAAATAGCGCTCTGATTTGCTGTTTTTGACATATTTGAAAAACATTTAAAAATCGAGGGTGAAAAACCAACCTAAGTGAATAGTGCTCACTCAAAAGAAGAGTATAGCCATACTAAAGCCAACCCCGTTTCACGTGAAACATAGAGTGAATAATGCACCAAATCTTAGGATGTGCTTACCTTCAATAGATAGAGGATCCAGAAGAGAAAGAGGGTAGGGGAGGGGCCAGTATCAGTATGCATATATCCTTTGGTACTTCAGATAGTATTCTGGTGTTTCACGTGAAACTTCTAGCAGAAGGAAATAGTAATTGGAAGGCATGGCCATCTTAGGGGTATGTATAGTTGAATACGGGGAGTGAGCTATTTACGGTAATACATTCTTAGAACGAACTCCTTGTATATGGAGTTTGATTGGTAGAAGAAGTGTTATCGTGGTTCGACTAAAAATAATAAGAATTGTATGAGGTTTTTTATGATTGTTTCACGTGAAACATCAATTATCTTGGTAGAGAGTTGATTCGAATAGAATGCGTATTTCGAAACATAATTCAGGGTATAAAAAAATACGTTCCACGCGAATGTTTCACGTGAAACGCATCATGCTTGGTTCTCTGAATACTATAGATCTGGGGTATTTACCACAGTTAGATTCGGATCAACAAAGTTGCGAAGGTAGCGTTCTACACCACCTTTCAGGGTCATCTGGGACATCGGGCAGCCAGCACATGCGCCAACAAGACGAACAGTTACATCATTGCCAACCAAACTGATGAACTCGATATCTCCACCGTCATTTTGCAAAGAGGGCCGAATGTCCTCAAGTGCCTTTTTGACTTTATCTTCTATCATGTAATTATCCTCCATACGGTGTCTTGAAGATACTATAGAGATGAAGAAGGGTCAAGTTAACAACCTTATTGGGTGACATGAATGAATTTATTACGTATAGTGAATAGCATGAGTGCACAAACAATACTGTTTTTGAACCAAAAAGGTGGAGTAGGTAAAACTACCTCAGCAGTTAACTTGGGAGCTGCCTTGGCGGGGCTGGGTAAGAAGGTCCTGTTGATCGACTTGGATGCCCAGGGTAATCTCACGAGTGCTACCTCCATTGATGGAAGGCAACCTGGTATATATGAGGTAATAGCTGGCCAGCTTCCCGCTGAGGAAGCAGTTCAGCAGACTCCTGTCAAGAATCTCTACGCTATACCCAGCAATATCAACATGGCTGGTTTGAATATCGAGCTGGTTGAAGAGGAAGAGCGAGAGTTTTTTATTAAACGAGCCTTATCGTCATTGGAAGATTCTTGGGAGTATATCCTTGCAGATTGTCCTCCTTCATTAGGATTGGTCACGGTCAATGCAATGGCATGGGCCAAGAAAGTGATCATTCCAATGCAGTGTGAATATTTGGCAATGGAAGGGTTGAGTTTGTTGACAAGAACTGTGGGGAACATGAAGAAATCGATTAACCCCGATCTTGAAGTGCTAGGAATTCTTTTTACTATGTATAGCAAGCGTACTAATCTGGCTAAGGAAGTAGTTGAAGATGTGAGTTCCTTTTTTCCTCAGTTGGTCTTCAAGACTATGATTCCCAGAAATATCCGACTTGCCGAGGCCCCTTCCCATGGACTACCGATTACGGTATACGATGGTTCAAGCAGTGGAGCAAAAGCATATAAGGCATTAGCCAAGGAGGTTACAAAACGTGTCGCAAGAAACCAATAAGAAACATGGATTGGGGAAAGGAATAGGTTCCTTAATGCAAGACTATTCATTCGATTCTGTTTTGGACTCCGCTCTTGGCCTTGCATCATCAAAGCCAGATGCAGAAAAAGGACAACGTGTACTTGAGGTCCCTGTTGAACAAATCCGTACAAACCCAAATCAGCCAAGAAAAGATTTCAACCAGGAAGCACTGGAAGAATTGAGTCAATCGATCCAACGGGAAGGTGTATTGCAGCCTATCTTGGTAGAGGAGATTGCACCCGGGTTGTATAGTATTGTGGCTGGGGAGAGAAGATTCCGGGCAGCAAAAATTGCAGGACTCGAGCGGATGCCGGTACTGGTGAAAGATTTCACCCAGATGCAACGTTTGGAAGTTTCCCTCATAGAGAATATTCAGAGAGAGAGTCTGAACCCTATTGAAGAAGCAAAAGCCTATGCTTACCTTATTCAAGAAGCAGGGATAACCCAAGAGGAGTTGGCAAAAAGACTGGGGAAAAATAGGTCCACAATCAGTAATAGCATTCGGCTTTTGCAATTGAGCTCATCCATGCAACAGGATTTGTTGAATGGCAAATTTACTGCAGGTCAGGCGAGGGCGATTCTTTCCGTGGTAAATCCTGCTGACAGGGAAATTCTCTATCGTACCGTACTGGAGAAAGATCTTTCAGTACGGGCAACGGAACAGTTGGCTTCCCAGTTCAATATGGGCAAACGTGCTGCATACCAAAAGAAGAAACGAGCCAAGAAGAGTCTGGCAAAGGCTCCAGAGATTATAGCAATTGAAGATAAATTCCTGCATGCAGTAGGATCGCAGGTAGAGATTAATGGGTCACTGGAAAAAGGAAAGATTGAGATCCCCTTTACCAGTAGTGAAGAATTGGAAAGACTGTATCAGTTGCTGATGCCAAATCAGGGACTGTTTGAAGTATAAGAAAAGTAAGGAGATACAATGGATAAGAAAGAATTGAAAGACGGCTTGTATGCCGTATTACATACCAGTAAGGGTGAAATCACACTATTCCTAGAGAGCAAGAAAGCTCCAATGACCACTGCAAACTTTGTAGGGCTTGCAGAGGGAGCTTTGAATGTGAATGGGGAAGGAAAGCCTTTTTATACAAATCTTACCTTCCATCGGGTCATTGAAAACTTCATGATCCAAGGTGGATGCCCAAAAGGAAATGGGACCGGAGGTCCTGGATATACGTTCCCAGACGAGTTCGATGATTCATTGAAACATACCGAACCGGGTGTTCTCTCCATGGCAAACGCTGGACCCGGAACAAATGGAAGCCAGTTTTTTATCACACATGTAGCGACTCCTTGGTTGGATGGAAAGCATTCCGTCTTTGGTCATGTTGTAGAAGGTATGGATGTGGTGAACTCCATAGCACAAGGTGATAAGCTCAGTCGTGTTGAGATTGTACGTGTAGGAAAGGATGCGGAGGCATTCGATGTCTCCCGTGAGATCTTTACCCAGTATGTACTTGCAGCAGAGGAAAAGAACAAGAGCCGCGAAGCCAAGGAGAAAGAGAAGCTTGAGAAAGAGCTGAAGAATCGTTGGTCTGATGCAAAAGTGACAGAGACTGGTCTTCGGTATGTAGTAAAGAAAGATGGTGAAGGAAAGAAAAGCCCGAAACACGGCCAAACTGTAACTGTTCACTATACTGGTTCCTTGCTCGATGGAAGAATCTTTGATAGTTCAGTGCAGAGGGGGACCCCAGCGCAGTTTGCAATAGGACAGGTGATTGAAGGATGGAATGAGGCCTTGAAGACCATGACCGTAGGTGAACAGCGGACCCTGATCATCCCCCCCGAACTCGGATACGGGACCATGGGATATCCCGGGGTTATCCCTCCCAACTCCTATCTGATTTTCGATGTGGAGTTGATAAAGTTTTAATTATATATTATAGAAGGAGATACTTGTGAAAGAGAAGGCTGTTCATTACGTCTGTAGCCAATGTGGCAGGGTTGAGACAAAATGGTTGGGACGCTGTCCAGACTGCGGAAGTTGGAACACCTTTGAAGAGGAAGCGGTACGTAAACCTTCCGATGGCAAGCGTGCTGTAATCAGCACTGCCACCAAGCCTGTGAGTTTGGAGGAAGTTGAGATTGATCCGTTGTTCCGGTATGAGACAGGTATCAGTGAACTTGACCGGGTACTCGGTGGAGGAGTCATGCGTGGCTCTTCCATCCTCCTTGGGGGAGAGCCGGGTATCGGCAAGTCTACCTTAATGCTCCAGGTACTTGAGAAGTGCTCAAGCGGACGAAAAGTGCTCTACATTTCTGGAGAGGAGTCACCCAGTCAGGTTAAGCTTCGTGCCCAACGGCTGGAACTCAATCTTTCATCCATCTCGATTTTTTGTGATACCAGGGTGGAAGTGGTGGTAAGTCTCTTGAGTGAAGAGAAGCCCGATGTAGTCGTTGTTGATTCATTACAGACGCTTACCAGTGATGAGATTCCTTCCCCTGCCGGGTCAGTGAACCAGATCCGATCTTGTTCCACTACCTTGGTTGGTCTCTGCAAACAGTTGGGAATATCGTTGTTTCTTATCGGGCATGTGACGAAGGAAGGGGTATTGGCTGGTCCAAAAGTCATTGAGCATCTGGTTGATACCGTAATCTACTTTGAGCAGATTTCCAGTGGAATTCGGTTGATTCGAGCAGCAAAGAATCGGTTTGGCTCAGTTGATGAAATCGGTATTTTCAGTATGCATGAGAAAGGGCTCAGCCCAGTGGCAAATCCGTCCTCATTCTTTATTACCGATAGGCTCACAAAGGACATACCCCCTGGGATATCCTATACCCCGGTTATCGAGGGGTCGCGGACCTTTCTGGTGGAAATCCAGGCACTGACTACCAGTGCCAAGAATGGGTATACCCGAATCTATTCAGACCGTATTGATACAGCCAGGGTTACCCGCGTTGCTGCAATTTTGGAGCGACATGCAGGCCTACGTCTCAGTGACCAGGATATCTATGTCAATGTAGCAGGGGGGATGAAACTCAGCGAGGTATCCATTGAGTTGCCCCTTGCCCTTGCCCTCTGGTCTGCCCTGACCAACAAGAGTATACCCAAGGCCTTGATCAGCTATGGGGAGCTTAGCCTTGCTGGAGAAGTAAGGGGTGTTGGGTTTCCTGAAAAGCGAGAAAAGGCTGCCAAGGAGCTGGGCTTCAAACGTTCAATAGTCCCCAGGATTGCTTCCCGTTCCCCGCTGGTTCAACATGCTTGCTCTACTATAAAGGAAGCTCTGGATCTTATGAATTCAATGAAGTAATTATATAGTAAGCAATACTAACAAATAAATAAAAATATACAATTAAAAGAAATAAATATTTTGAAATAAAGTTGAAAAAAGGCCGTATCAATCGACACGACCTCTCTTGCTATGTTTGTTAGCTTTCCTTATGAACCAAGCATGCTCAAAAGAATGGGGAAAATGACAACATTTCCGATGGAGGCTCCAAGGCTGGTGTAGAGGAAGACAAGGAGGGTGTGCAATACACGGTTTCGATACCACCCTCTGAAGGATGCTGCATCCTCCCCCAGTTGCTCAAAATCACGAACCTTTGGCTTCCTGAGCGTTGCTTCCATCAATCCACTCACCATTCCAACCCCAATCCCAGGATGAAGGCTTGTAAGGGGGGCTGACAATATACTTACCAATGTGTTGAGGGGATGGGCTAGTGCAAGGATGGCACCAATGGCGGTGAAGCTCATGTTCACTGCCAGCCAGTACCCAAACATCTTGATCCCTTCACTTTGACCGAGGTTGAAGAAACCATACAAGAGGATTCCCACAATAAGTATGGGAAAGCCCCAGGAGAAAATCTTTCCGGCTTTACCACCCTTTGGGGTGGTGCTGATGTCTGAAAGGTCGGTACCGATGGTGCCCTCTTCTATTGCCTTGATTGTCCTGATGATACCACCTTGGTGACCTGCGCCAATGACGGCGAGCTTTTTATTACCAGGGGAGAGGAAGATACTGGTTGCCAGATAACGGTCTCGCTCGTCGATGAGCACTTCCTTGACCGAGGGTAGTTCCTTGGCCATCTCATCCATCATACCTTGCATGACATCGGCCTTTTTGAGGGACTCCAGTTCCTCCTCTGAAATCTTTTCATTACTGAAAGCGGCGCTGATGATGGTGGCAATGAGTTTTGCCTTGTTCCAGAGGTTCGACTTTCTCCATGCCCTGCTGAACGTGACCTGGATTTCCCGGTCACAGAGTGAGTAGGGAATCTCTTTTTCCTTGGCCAGTCTGGCTGCACTGAGGATTTCTTCTCCGGGGGCACTCCCTGATTGGTCTCCCATTCGTTTCTGAAAGGAGGAGAGGGCCATATTCGCCAACAGGAGAAAGCCCTTATTTTCCTTGAGGACCTTCTTGATGTCCATATTTGACCAAGAGGATTTCTCCTCCCTGTTTTTCATCCGTCCATCGTCAAGCTCAAGGCAGATATGGTCAGGTTGCTCACTCTCAATGAGCTGTGCCACTTCATCAACACTCTCTTTGGATACATGGGCTGTGCCCACAAGGAGAATCTCTCTTCCATCGTTGAGTGTGAGTCGGTGGAAGGTATCACTCATTTTTTCATCAGTCATGCAGTCAACTATACTGAAGGAAGAGCGGAGAAACAAGGGAATTTGACAGTCATGTGTGATTGATATACTGTTTGTCCACATGGAAACA